>VFQR01000108.1_pt1 | contig 202481 bp, 222 predicted proteins | sample 3512321 | NCBI WGS metagenome assembly VFQR01 (sample SAMN10412374, study PRJNA504923) | tailings metagenome | isolation source: Relicate 3 Philex TSF1 revegetated site | place: Philippines: Tuba, Benguet | collected 2017-08-29
TGGCGCACGGGGCGGCGAGACGGTCTTCGGGCCCGTCGATTTCACGCTTGCGGCGGGCGACGCGCTGGTGGTGACCGGCGCCAACGGATCTGGAAAGTCGACCATGTTGCGCGTCCTTGCCGGGCTGCTCCCTGTGGAGTCGGGCGGTATCGTCTTTGCTTCGGCGTCCGACGACAGCATCGGTCTTGCCGGATCGAGCCACTATCTCGGCCATGACAATGCGATGAAGACCGTGCTCACGCTGAACGAGAACCTCGCCTTCTGGCGCTCCTTTCTCGGCGGCGACGGCCTGCCCGTGGCGGAGGCGCTCGCCGCCGTCGACCTCGCGGGTCTCGGCCACCTTCCCTTCGGCTACCTCTCGACCGGCCAGCGCCGCCGCGCGGCGATCGCGCGCATGCTGGTCAGCCGCCGGCCTGTCTGGCTGGTCGACGAGCCGACCTCCGGCCTCGACCACGCATCGGAAGCCACATTCGCGGCACTCGTCGAACGGCAACGCGCCGATGGTGGCATCGTGATCGCGGCGACGCACCAGCCGCTCGCGCTGGCGAACGCCCGGACGCTGGACCTGTCGGCGCGATGCTAGCGCTGTATCTCCGCGACCTGAGGCTCGGTATCCGTGCCGGCGGCGGTGCGCTGACCGGCGTCCTGTTCTTCCTGGCCGTCGTCGTCACCATACCGTTCGGCGTCGGGCCCGATCTCAACCTGCTCGGCCGCATCGGCCCGGCCATCCTGTGGATCGGCGCCCTGCTCTCCGGCCTGCTCGGGCTCGATCGCCTGTTCCAGGCCGACCGCGAGGACGGCTCGCTCGACCTGCTTGCACTCGCCGGCGACCGCCACATGCTGCCGGTCGTGGTGCTGGTCAAATGCCTCGCTCACTGGACGACGAGCGTCCTGCCGCTGATCGTGGCTTCGCCGATCCTAGGCCTGTTCATGAACGTGTCGCCGGTGGGGCTCGGGGCGGCGGCGCTGACGCTGCTGGTCGGCACGCCGGCCATCACCTTCGTCGGCGCCGTCGGATCGGCGGTGACCGTGGCCCTGCCGCGCGGCGGCCTGCTGATCTCGGTTCTGGTTCTGCCGCTGGTCGTGCCGGTCCTCATCTTCGGCGTGTCGGCAACCTACGGCGCCGTCGCCGACCCCGACCCGTTCCTGCAGCCGTTCCTGTTTCTGTGCGCGCTGAGCCTCGGCCTCGCGGTCGTCGGACCGGTCGCGGCGGCCGCGGCACTGCGCAACGCCACCTGAGACGCGACGGAGAGCCGCGTTTGCCAAGACTGCCGCTTGCCACTATCTGGCGCACGGAACGGGAAAGCGAGAGATGTCGGCCCACGCGCTCTATGTGACCGCGGCCTATGCCGTGTCGGCCCTGGCCCTGGGCGGCCTCGTGGCATGGATCGTGCTCGACCTGCGGGCGCGCCGCCGCGAGCTCGCCGAACTGGAGGCGGCCGGCGTCCGACGCCGGTCCGATCGAGCGGAGGATGCGTCTTGACCGCTCAGACCGAGACCAAGCGCGGTGGGCGGCTGAAGCTACTGGCCCTGATCCCGCTGGTCGCGTTCCTGCTGCTCGCCGGCGTGTTTCTCGCCCAGCTGCTGTCCGGCCGCGACAGCGCGACCATTCCTTCCGCGCTCATCGGCGCGCCGGCCCCGGCGACAGCGCTGCCGGCGATCGACGGCCTTGGCCTGCCGGGCGTCGAATCGGCCGCGTTCGCGGGCAAGGTGACGGTGGTGAACGTCTGGGCGTCGTGGTGCGCGCCGTGCCGCATCGAGCACCCGCAGCTCATGGAACTGTCGCGCGATCAGCGCATCCGGCTGGTGGGGATCAACTACAAGGACACGGCCGAGCAGGCACGCGGCTTTCTCGCCGATCTCGGCAATCCGTTCGCTGCGGCCGGGTCGGACCCGGCGGGTCGCACGGCAATCGACTGGGGGGTTTACGGCGTGCCCGAGACGTTCCTGGTGGGCAAGGACGGCCGCATTGCGTTCAAGCATGTCGGGCCGATTGATGCCACCTCCATGCGGGACGAAGTGATGCCGGCGATCGAAGCGGCACTGGCCGCGTCGGAATGATCCGGGCGCGCCGGCCCTCACGGGCCGGCGTGGCGCGAAGTGTGGCTTAGCGGCCGTACACTTCGCGATAGGCGTGGAAGAGCATTTCGCTGCGGTTGCCGTTGATGTCGGCGAGGTCGCGCGGGCTCATGCTCTGGATCTCGGCAACCATGCGGTTGTAGCGCTGGCGCTTCTCGAGACGGTTCCTGGCCTGGGTGATGAAAGTTCCGAACATGGTACGAGGTCCCATTCTGTGTCGCCGGTGGCGACGTTGTTGGCCTCCCTGCGCCCTTAGATTGGCATGTTCGGTCGAAGCTGCAATCGCCTATGTTGCAACGCAGCATTGCACTCCCCGCATGTCGAGTTAACCGAGTGTTGCGAGAATGGAGTGGCTACCACATGGAACCGCGATAGGCGTCCGCCAGCCAGGCGTCCGTCTTCTCCGCGCTGTCAGACAGCGCAAGCTGGTCGTTCAGGATCTGGCCGAGTGTGGGCATCGACGCGCGGTCGCGCCAGCTTGCGGGGTTCCACAGCTCCGAGCGCATGAAGGCCTTGGCGCAATGCATGTAGGCGGCCTTCACGGACACGACGACGACGGTGATCGGCAGCTTGCCATCGACCGCGAGGCGCTCGCGTAGCGTCTCGTCGGCGGTAATGCGGGCAGTGCCGTTGATACGCAGCGTCTCGTTCATGCCGGGAATGAGAAACAGGAGCCCCACCGCCGGATTGACGACGATGTTCTCCCATGTATCCAGCCGGTTGTTGCCAGGCCGGTCCGGAATGGCGATCGTCGTATCGTCGAGGATGGCGACGAAGCCCTTTCGGTCACCTTTCGGCGTCACGTCGGCGGCGCCCTTGCCGTCGGACGAGCCGATGAGGACGAAGGGGCTGTTCTCGATGAATTTCCGGCAGTGATGGTCCAGTGCGCGCAATTCCTTGCGCGAAGCCGCGTCGTGCACCGGCTTGTAGTGCCGGCGCAGCTCCTCATGCGTCTCGATGAATTCCATCACCGCTTCTCCGGTTTCAACGGGCTGCCCTCGAGCGAGTGTCGCATGATGAGCGGCATCTGGGCCATCGTGAACACCAGCGTGATCGGCATGATGCCCCAGACCTTGAAGGCGACCCAGGTATCGGTGGAGAAGCTGCGCCACACCACCTCGTTCACCACCGCGAGGAACAGGAAGAACAGTCCCCAGCGCAGCGTCAGCTTGCGCCAGCCCTCGGCGTCGAGCTTGAACGCCGAATCGAAGACGTAGCCGAGCAGCGACTTTCCGAACGCCAGCCCGGCGAGCAGAGTCACGCCGAACAGCGTGTTGACGATGGTCGGCTTCATCTTGATGAACACGTCGTCCTGAAGCCACAGCGTCAGCGCGCCGAACACGAACACCACGATGCCGGAAACCAGCGGCATCATCGGCAGCGTGCGGGTGAGCAGCCACGACACCGACAGCGAGATGGCGGTGGCCACCATGAACAGGCCGGTGGCGAGAAAGATCGGCCCGCCGAAGGAGCCGAGCACCGGCCAGCTTTCGACCAGGCTTTCGCCGCGCGCATTGGCGAAGAAGAAGACCATCAAGGGCCCCAGCTCCAGCGCCAGCTTGAGCAGCGGGTTGATGTCTTCCTTCTTCTTGGGGTCGGCGGGGTCGCGTTCGATAATCTGGTTCATCAGGACACTCCGGCGATCGCCTTGGCGAAATCGCCTGCGGAAAAGGGTTCGAGGTCGTCGACCTGCTCGCCGACGCCGATGAAGTAGACCGGCAGCTTATGCTTCGCCGCGATGGCGACGAGGATGCCGCCGCGCGCCGTGCCGTCGAGCTTGGTCATGACGAGCCCGTTGACGCCCGCAACATTGCGGAAGATTTCGACCTGATTGAGGGCGTTCTGGCCGGTCGTCGCGTCGACTGTCTGAAGAACGGTGTGCGGCGCCTCCGGATCGTGCTTGCGCAGGACGCGGACGATCTTCTCGAGCTCCGCCATCAGCTCGGCCTTGTTCTGGAGGCGGCCGGCGGTGTCGATGATGAGGACGTCGGAGCCGGCCGCGCACGCCTTCTCGAAGGCGTCGTAGGCCAGTCCCGCGGCATCGGCGCCCAGCTTGGTCGCGACGACGGGCGAGTTGGTGCGTTCGCCCCAGATCTTGAGCTGCTCGATCGCCGCGGCGCGAAACGTGTCGCCCGCCGCCAGCATGACCTTGAGCCCGCCGGCCGTCAGCTTGGCGGCCAGCTTGCCGATGGTCGTCGTCTTGCCGGTGCCGTTAACGCCGACGACCAGGATCACGTGCGGCCGGTGCGACAGGTCGAGCTCCAGCGGCATCGCGACCGGCGCCAGCACCTTCTCGACCTCCGCCGCCATCACGGCCCGCACCTCGGCATCCGAGATGTCGCGCCCGAAGCGGCCGCTCGACAGGCTGTCGGTGACCCGCATCGCGGTCTCGACGCCGAGATCGGCACGGATCAGCACGTCCTCGAGGTCCTGCAGCGTGTCCTCGTCGAGGCGGCGCTTGGCGAAAACGCCGGTGATCGAATCGGAGAGTTCGCGCGACGAGCGGGACAGCCCCTCGCGCAGACGCTGGAACCAGGGCTTGCGTGCCTCCGCGCCGGCCACCGGCGCAGGGGAGGGAGCGGTCTCCCGCTCAACCGCCTTGCCGACCTTCACGCGGCCGGCGGGTCCGGGTTTCGTCGACGGCGGTTGGGTAGAAAAGGGCGAAGGTTCGGGCCTCGGTAAAACGGGCTCGGGTTCAGGCTGTGGAACTGGCGTGGGTGCTGCCGCCTGGTCGGGCGAAGGTTCAGGCGCCGTGGGAGCGGACGACGTATCCGGAGCCGGCGCGGGAACCGGCGACGGCTCGGGCGCGATCTCGGCCCGCAGCGGATCGGCCTCGAAGGGCTCCGCCTGGCGCAAGGGCGGAAGGATCTCCGCATCGGGCACGGGTGCCGTAGCCGGTGCAGCGGCCGGCTCGGGCTCTACCGGCCCGGGCGACTGTTCGATCGCTTCGTCCGGGCGGGCCGACGGTGCCTCGTCGACGGGTGGTCTCGGGGCGACCGCGGGGGCTTCCGCCGCAAGCCCGGTCGGCGGTTCGGCCGGTGCCGGCGCTTCGTCGGCAACAGGCAGCGTGTCGGCCGGAGCGGCCGGCGGCAGCGGTTCCGGCTCGCCTGCGACCTCGGCGCGCTCGGTGATGAGGAAGTCGGGAACCGGTCCGGCGGTCGCCGGTCCCTCGGCTTCCGGCGGTTGCGCGGGAGCCGGCGCGGCCGGGGGCGCCTCGAGTGTCTCAGCGGGCGGCGTGGCCGCGGCGGGCGTTGCCGCCGGTGCCGCTTCGCGCGGCCCGGCCGCGGGCGCCTCGGGAGGTGCCTCTTCCTTCCTGCCGAAGGAGAAGACCTTCTTGATGAAGTCGAATGCCATCAGGCGGCCTGCGGCCTGGCCGCCGGCACGGCGGCGAGGCGCTCGCCGTCGTGGCCGACGATCTCAGCCTCCACGATCCGGCCAGGCGCTCCCCCGGCGACGGAAACAAGCGTGAAGCCTTCGGTGCGGCCAATTCCCTCGCGCTCGACGAGGATGCGCTGGTGCGTCCCCACCAGGCGGTCGAGATGGCGCCGGTAGGCTGCGTCGCCCGCGGCGCGCAGGCGGGCGGCACGATCCTTGACGACCGCTCCCGGAACCTGCGGCATGCGCGCGGCAGGCGTTCCCTTGCGCGGCGAGAAGGGGAAGACGTGGAGATGCGCCAGTCCGCACTCCTCCACGAGGCGCAGCGAGTTCTGAAACATGTCCTCCGTCTCGGTCGGAAAGCCGGCGATCAGGTCGGCGCCGAAGACGATGTCCGGCCGCGCTGTACGCATTTCAGTGCAGAAGCGGATGGCGTCGTCGCGCAGGTGGCGGCGCTTCATGCGCTTGAGCACCATGTCGTCGCCGGCCTGCAGCGAGAGGTGGAGATGGGGCATGAGCCTCGGTTGACCGGCGATCGCCTCCTTCAGTTCCTCGTCGGCCTCGACCGAGTCGATCGAGGAGAGCCTGAGCCGCGGAAGATCCGGCACCTGTCGCAGGATCGTCCGGACGAGGCGGCCGACCTTCGGCGACCCGGGCAGGTCGCTGCCGTAGCTTGTCAGATCGACGCCGGTCAGCACCACCTCGGCATGGCCGTTGCCGACGAGGCGCTTGACCTGCTCGACCACGGCGCCCATCGGGACCGAGCGCGAGTTGCCACGGCCATAGGGGATGACGCAGAAGGTGCAGCGGTGGTCGCAGCCGTTCTGCACCTGCACGAAGGCGCGGGCGCGGCCCTCGATCGCGTCGACCATGTGGCCCGCGGTCTCGCGCACCGACATGATGTCGTTGACGCGCGCCTTCTCGTAGAGATTGACGCCGAAATCCGGCAGGGCGCGGTAATTGTGCGCCTTCAGCTTCTCCTCGTTGCCGAGGACGAGGTCGACCTCGTCCATGCCGGCGAAGGTGTCCGGCTCGGTCTGTGCCGCGCATCCCGTGACAACGATGCGCGCAGCCGGGTTCTCGCGTCGCGCCTTGCGGATCGCCTGCCGCGCCTGGCGCACGGCTTCCGCCGTCACCGCGCAGGTGTTGAAGACGACCGCGCCACCCTCCAGCTGGTCGAGCCCGGCCGACTCCGCCTCCCGGCGCATGACCTCGGATTCGTATGTGTTCAGCCGGCAGCCGAAGGTGACGATGTCGAGCGCCATCAGGCCACGCTCTCCACGTCGGGCTGCCATGCGCCGGTCGCGGGATCGAACGTGCCGGCGAACTCCCACTCGGCGGGCCCCGTCATGATGACGTGGCCGTCGTCGCGCCACGAGATCCGCAGGTCGCCTCCCGGCACCGTCACCGTGACCGCGCGATCCGTGCGGCGCGTGCGCGCACCGCACACGGCGGCCGCGCATGCCGCCGAGCCGCAGGCCCTGGTCAGCCCGGCGCCGCGCTCCCAGGTGCGGATCACGATGCGGTCGGGCGCAACGACATTGGCAATGGTGATGTTGGCGCGCTGCGGGAAGATCGGATGGTTCTCGAGCAGGGGCCCGAAACGCTCGAGATCGTAGGACCACACGTCCCCGTCGACCCAGAAGACGGCGTGAGGGTTGCCCATGGAGACCACCGACGGCGAGTGCAGCACCGGCGCGTCGATCGGCCCGATCTGCAGTTCGATCGCGCGCGTGTCGCGGAACTCCTCGGCGAGCGGAATGTCGCGCCACTCGAAGCTCGGGACGCCCATGTCGACCGAGATCGAGCCGTCGGCATGCTCCTCGGCGCCGAGAATGCCTGCGACCGTCTCGAAGGTGAAGACGCGCTGGCCGGTCTCGGCGGCGAGCGCCTGGACGACGCAGCGCATCCCGTTGCCGCAGGCCTCAGCGCGCGAGCCGTCGGAGTTCAGGATCTCGATATAGTTTTCCGTGCCTGGCGTGCGCGGATCATGGATCGCCATGATCTGGTCGAAGCGCGTCGCGGGATCGGCGGCGAGCGCAACGGCGGCCGCCGCCGTCACGCGGTCGGCACGGCCGCGCATGTCGGCAACGATGATCGCGTTGCCGAGGCCGTTCATCCTCGCGAAGGGAACGTTGTCCGCCATGTCCTGCCGCCGGTCCGGGTTTTCAGGCTCTATATGGCGGATCGGGCGCCGAATTGCCAGCGGACCGGCAAAGCGAGGAGGCACGCGGCGAGCATGCTCCGCGCAACACTTGATCAGCCCCAGGAGTGAAGCGCCGGTGCCGGCTTCCTGCGCCGCCAACGGTCTGTTAACCATGCAATGATTGGATATTTCCAAACTTCGCCATAGTTCTGGTCATTGAAGAGGGCGAACAGTGGCGGGCCGCGGCTTCGCCGGAGGGGTGATCATGAGACTTTCCAGCATCGGGATCCTTGCGGCGGCGGCCGCGACGCTTACCTTGGCCGGCTGCCAGAGCGAGCGTTTCTCGAGCCTCGACACCCGCCAGCCTGCGCCGCTGGCGGCGGCGCCGGTGACCACGGTGCAGACCGGCCAGTTGCCGCCGCCGGTGGCGCCCGGCGTGACCGATCCCGCCGCCTTCCCGGCGCCTCCCGGACAGGAAGATACGGACCTCGCCGGCACCCAGCCGGCTGGCACGCAGGTCGCCGCGTTGCCGCCCCAGGGCGCGCGCGAGATCACGGCGGGAAGCGTCGCCGGCGTCTGGAACGCCACCGTCTCCGGGCAGAGCTGCCGCGTGGCAACGCCCCAGACCCGCTTCGGCGAGGGTTTCCGCGCCGGACCGCTCCGCTGCCCGGCACCGCTCGACGGCGTGAAGTCCTGGAACGTCGCCGGCACGCAGCTCACCCTCTACGACGAGAACGGCTCGCCGCTCGCCCGGCTCTACTCTTCCGCAGGCGATCGCTTCGACGGCCAGACCTCGAGCGGACAGCCCGTCTCGCTCGCGCGCTGACGCCGCGCCATGGGGCAGGGGGCCCAAGGCAGGCCGGACCGCTCGCTCGACCGGGTGTCTGAATTCCGCTCTGTGCGCGAGGACTACCAGCACCGGTCCGAGCGCGGCGACCTCGCCTTCGATCCCCTCCAAGCCGCGGTCGCCGACCGGCTCGACCGCCTGATCGCCGAGATCAAGGACAAGCGGATCGCCTCGAAGTCGAGCGCGCTCGGCTGGCTGTTTGGCCGCCGCCGGACGCCGCGCGAGCCGGTGCGCGGCCTCTACATCCATGGCGGCGTCGGACGTGGCAAGACGATGCTCATGGACATGTTCTTTGCGCTTGTTCCGGTGCGCAGGCGGCGGCGGGTGCATTTCAACGACTTCATGAGCGACGTCCATGACCGCATCCAGCGCCACCGCGAGTCGCTGAAGCGCGGCGAGACGCGCGAGAAGGACCCCATCCCACCCGTGGCAGCGGCGATCGCGGACGAGGCCTGGGTCCTCTGCTTCGACGAATTCGCTGTCACCGACATCGCCGACGCGATGATCCTGTCGCGGCTCTTCACCGCGCTCTTCGCCGCCGGCGTGGTGGTCGTCGCGACCTCCAACGTCGCCCCCGACGACCTCTATCGCGACGGGCTCAACCGCGGCCTGTTCGAGCCCTTCATCGCGATCCTGAAGCGGCACGCCGAAATCGTCGCGCTCGACGGCGAGGTGGACTACCGGCGGCGCCGGCTCGAGACGCTGCCGGTCTATCTCACGCCGCTCGACGAGGAGGCGCGGCGGGGGATGGACGAGGCATGGGATGCCGCGACCTCCGGTCACGGCGAGGCCGAGGCCTTCGTCGAGGTGAAGGGTCGCAAGGTCCGCGTCCCGCGCGCCAATGGCCGCGCAGCGCGCTTCGACTTCGCCGACCTGTGCGAGAAGCCGCTCGGCGCCCGCGACTACCTTGCCATCGCGGATGCGTTTGACACGATCGTCGTTGACGGTATTCCGGTGCTCGGGGCGCATCGCCGCAACGAGGCGAAGCGGCTCATCCTTCTGGTCGACACGCTCTACGACCGGCGCGTCCGGCTTTTCGCGAGCGCCGAGGCCGCGCCGGAAAAGCTCTACGAGGGCACCGGGCGCGAGGCCTTCGAGTTCCAGCGCACCGCTTCGCGGCTCGCCGAGATGCAGAGCCACGACTGGGCGCTCGGCGCGCGCGGGAAATCCTGACGCCTCTCGTTCGGCTGAACGGCCGGTGAATGCGCCGTTCAGGACCGGTTCCTGAAGCTGCCGCTAAATCTCCACCCGTATCCAGCGCTGCGGCGCAAACCTTGACAGGAGACGGGAAATGACCAGGAAGCTCATCATCGCCACCGCCATCGCTTCCATCCTCGCCGGCATGTCCGCCCCGGCCATGGCGAACTCGATCCACATCCAGCAGTGGGGCTGGGCGAACTCCGCCGGCGGCGACCAGAACGGCTACCGCAACCGCGTCGGTGTCTACCAGGACGGCCGCCGCAACAGCGCCGTGATCCGCCAGAACGGCCGCGCCAACCTCGCCGTCACCGGTCAGACCGGCAACCGCAATCACGCCGACATCCTGCAGAACGGGCGCGGCAACCAGGCCGGCGTCGGCCAGTTCGGCAACAACCACAGCTCGATCGTCACGCAGGACGGACGCGGCAACGTCGCGGCAGGTGTCCAGGTCGGCAACGGCTGCAGCGCCGATGTCCGCCAGGCGGGCTCGGGGAACGTCTCGGCCTTCGTCCAGCACTGCCACTAACCACACTGGTTCGGGGTCGCGCGGCCGGCAGGGTCCGGCCGCCGCCTTGGCGAAAGGAGACGTGACATGTTCAGGAAATCCGCAGTCACCCTGATCGCCGCAGGCGCGGCGGCCATGGGCCTCGGGGCGGCGAGCCTCGCATCCGCCCCGAATACCTCCACCGAAGGCTTCAGCTGCGAGATCCGCACCATCGCCTCGGGCGGGATGATCACAATCGACGGGGTGCTCCAGGCCTCGCGGGCCGTCGGCGGCACCTATGGCTTCCGCGTCGCCGGCGGCGGCAGCGGCGGGTCCTCGACGATCCAGCAGGGCGGCGAGTTTTCCGCCAGGGCCGGCGAGGAAGTCGTGCTCGGGAACGTCATGCTGGGCGCCCGCGGCGCCCGCTACGACGTGGTCCTTACCGTCGAGGCCGGCGGCAGGACGCTACGCTGCGAGGAGCGCGTCGGGTCGATCTGATCCCCGATCCCATCCTCGGTTCGGAATGCATGAAGGGGCGCCGGCGACGGCGCCCCTTCGGCGTTTGGCGGATCTTCTTCTTTCGCTGAACGCCGGCTGAACGCGCGGTTCCGGATCGGTTCAGCCGGAGTGGACGAGAGTGGCTTCATGACCGGCACGGAGGCCGGCAGGAGAAGGAGTGGATCATGAACAAGGTCATCACCGCAGCGGCCGCCGCAATCGTCTCGGCCCTCACGCTCGCGACGCCCGCCTCGGCCGGCGGATCGCTGTCGATCACGGTCCTGCCCGGCGGCGACCGCGACCAGCGCGCGCTGGCGACCGGCCTGCAGGTCTACTCGATCGTGCAGGGCTTCCGCTCCAGCGGCGTCATCCGCCAGCGCGGCAGCGGCAACTCGGCCGGCCTTGCGCAGAACGGATCGGGGAACTACGGCGTCGTCCACCAGCGGGGCAGCGGCCACCAGGGCACGCTCCAGCAGAACGGCAGCAACAACTCCTACGGCCTGTTCCAGTTCGGCCGCAACACACAGGGCCACGTCGTCCAGAACGGCCACGGCCAAGCCGGCGCCACCTTCCAGTTCGGCTGGTAGCGGAGAGGGAGCGGGGGGCCACGGCCGCCGCTATTCCTCCAGCAGCCTGAACTCCAGATAGAGAGTGCGCTGCAGGCTCGACAGGTTGTCGTCCGATAGAAGCGACAGGACGATCGAGCCGTCGGCGGACCGCCAGGCGTCGACGGCTTCGAAATTGTCGATCTGGTGGGTCATGTCCGCCTCCATGAGCACCTGCCCGTCGACGAGCACGCCGGCGCGGATGTCGGCTCCGGCGATCCGGCGCAGGCGGATCGTGCCGCCGAAGAACGGCGAGAAGCGGCGCTCGAGCAGAATGAGGTCGCCATGCGGCAGGAAGGCGCCGTCGGTGACGTCGAAATCGTCGCTGCGCGCGACGAAGAAGCCGCCGCGCTCCGGCCCCTCGATGATCGCGGCGAACAGGTTCCCCTCCGGATCCAGGCTGCGCTCGCTGACCACGATGCGCGCGCCGTCGAGGTGGCCGCCCTCCGGCGCGCGTGCCACCGTCTCGATGCCCTCGTTGTAGCCGAGCTCGTCGATCGGGATGAGGAACGGCACCTCGCCGATGGGCTGGCCCATGTCTTCCGGCTCTATGGCGAATTCGAGCAGGCGGTGGTCCCGCTCGAAGGAGACGGTCGCCACGCCGTCGCGGATCGACAGCCCCTCGGCATCCGAGAAATGCTTGTCGCGGTGGAGCGGTCCGTCGACATCCACCATCGCCTGCATGGACGCGTCGCCGATCGCCACGGGCCGCCCGTCGGCATCGCGCATGATCGTGCCGAAGAGCCAGTAGCCGTGGTCGGCGACGCCGATGAAACGCCGGCCGGGCGACAGGAAGCGTATCGACGAGATTTGGCCGAAGCGGGGGTCGTCGGAGCGCATCTCGAAGCCGCCAACATATTCGAGCATGCCGAAGCGTGTTTCGTCGGACCCGATTCGGAAATGCGGGACGGGCAGAACCTCGACGTCGATCCCGAAACGCCTTGCATCGTCCGCGCGGGCAGCATCGGCGAGAAGCGTCAGCGCAATCAGCGCCGGCAACGCGAGGCCGTGCAACCGGCCGCGCCCGGTGCTCATCCCGCCCTGCGGAAGCCGCCGCGCCGCTGGTCGCGCACCGTCTCCTCGCCGAACAGCGCTGCGAGCTGCTCGGTCATTGCGCCGGCGAGTTCCTCGGCATCGACGATGGTCACGGCGCGGCGATAGTAGCGCGTCACGTCGTGGCCGATGCCGATCGCCAGAAGCTCGACCGGCGAGCGCGTCTCGATCAGATCGATGACGGCGCGGAGATGCCGCTCCAGATAGTTGCCGGGATTGACCGACAGCGTCGAATCGTCAACCGGGGCGCCGTCCGAGATCATCATCAGGATGCGGCGCTGCTCGGGCCGGCCGATCAGCCGCGAATGCGCCCAGAGAAGCGCCTCGCCGTCGATGTTCTCCTTGAGCAGTCCCTCGCGCATCATCAGGCCGAGATTGCGACGGGCGCGGCGCCACGGCATGTCGGCCGACTTGTAGACGATGTGGCGCAGGTCGTTGAGCCGGCCCGGGCTCGCGGGCTTGCCCTCCTTGAGCCATTTCTCGCGCGCCTGCCCGCCCTTCCAGGCGCGGGTCGTGAAGCCGAGGATCTCGACGGAGACGCCGCACCGCTCCAGCGTGCGGGCGAGGATGTCGGCGCAGGTGGCGGCAACGGTGATCGGCCGGCCGCGCATCGATCCGGAATTGTCGAGCAGCAGCGTCACCACCGTGTCGCGGAAGCGCGTGTCGCGCTCCTGCTTGAAGGAGAGCGGTTGCATGGGGTCGATGACCAGCCGCACCAGGCGCGCCGTGTCGAGCACGCCTTCCTCCAGATCGAAGTCCCACGAGCGGTTCTGCTGCGCCATCAGCCGGCGCTGCAGGCGGTTGGCAAGGCGGCCGACGACGCCGGAGAGATTGGCGAGCTGCTTGTCGAGGAAGGCGCGCAGCCGGTCGAGCTCCTCCTCGTCGCAGAGATCCTCGGCGCCCACCGTCTCGTCGAACTGGGTCGTGAAGACGCGGTAGTCGATGTCGCGCGACAGGTTGGTGAACGGGTCTTCCTGGCGACGCGTCTCGCCGGGCGTCTCGGCGTCGCGGTCGTCGTCGTCCATCTCCTCGGCGCTGGCGTCCATCGCCTCGGTCTCGCCCGCCTCCTGCTGGTCGCTGGAGGCTTCCGTTTCCTCCGGCCGGGCCTGGTCGGCGCCGCTGTCGTCCTCGCCGCCTTCCTCGCCCGAATCCTCGCCTTCGGGAGGCTGGTCCTCGTTTTCGGCCGACTCCTCGCTCTCTTCCTCCTCGGCGAGTTCCTCCGCCATCTCCATCGAGACCAGCATGTCGCGCACGACGCGGGCGAAGGCATTCTGGTCGTCGATCTTCTCGGCCAGCCCGGCGAGATCACCGCCGGCCTTGTCCTCGATCCATCCGCGCCAGAGCTCGACGAGCCGCTGCCCGCTCTTCGGCGCCACTTGGCCGGTCAGCTGCTCGCGCACTATCAGCGCGACGGCTTCCTCCAGCGGCGCCTCCGACCGCTCGATCACGTTGGCGAGGTTTGCCTTGGCGTATTTGTCCTCGAGCATCGAGCCGATGTTGTTGGCCACGCCGACCATCGAGCGCGAGCCGATCGCCTCAACCCGCGCCTGCTCGACGGCGTCGAAGATCGCCCGCGCCTGGCGGCCTTCGGGGGCCAGCTTGGCGTGCACCCGCATGTCGTGGCACGCGCTCCTGAGCGCGATCGAATCGCCGATGCCGCGGGTGATGGCGAGGTCGCTGGAGGTCGGCTTGCGCGGCAGGTCGGGCAGGCGCGCGCGGTGGCCGGCGAGCGCCGGCTTGTCCTTGGCGAAGGCGACCTCGAGCTCGTTGTCGCCGGCGATCGCGCGCATGCAGGCCGTCACCGCGCGTTTGAAGACGTCCGTGTCGGCGGTCTTCTTCGACCTGCTGCGGCTGTTGTCTCCGGTGCCGGCCATCTGAGTTCCTGGCGGGGTCAGCTCAGCACGACGTTGGCCGCCGACTCGGGCAATTCCTCGCCGAAGGCCCGCTGGTAGAACTCGGCGACGACGGAACGCTCGAGCTCGTCGCATTTGTTGAGGAAGGTCAGGCGGAAGGCGAAGCCGATGTCCTGGAAGATCTCGGCGTTCTCCGCCCACATGATGACGGTGCGCGGGCTCATCACGGTCGAGAGATCGCCGTTGACGAAGGCCGAGCGCGTCATGTCGGCGACGCGTACCATCTTGTTGACCGTCTCGCGGCCCTTCTCGGTGCGGAAGTGCTTGGCCTTGGCCAGCACGATGTTCACCTCGTCGTCATGTGGCAGGTAGTTGAGCGTGGTCACGATCGACCAGCGGTCCATCTGCGCCTGGTTGATCTGCTGGGTGCCGTGATAGAGCCCGGTCGTGTCGCCGAGGCCGACCGTGTTGGCGGTGGCGAAGATGCGGAAGGCCGGGTGCGGGCGAATGACGCGGCTCTGGTCGAGCAGCGTCAGCCGGCCCGATGATTCGAGCACGCGCTGGATGACGAACATTACGTCCGGACGGCCGGCATCGTACTCGTCGAAGACCAGCGCCACGTTGTGCTGGTAGGCCCAGGGCAGGATGCCGTCGCGGAACTCGGTGACCTGCTTGCCTTCCTTGATGACGATGGCGTCCTTGCCGACTAGGTCGATGCGGCTGACATGACTGTCGAGATTGATGCGCACGCAGGGCCAGTTAAGGCGCGCCGCGACCTGCTCGATATGGGTGGACTTGCCGGTGCCGTGATAGCCGGACACCATGACGCGGCGGTTGTAGGCGAAGCCGGACAGGATCGCGAGCGTCGTCTGGCGGTCGAACAGATAGTCGGGATCGATGTCCGGCACATGGCTGTCGGCCACCGAATAGGCGGGCACGACCATGCTGGAATCGATGCCGAACTTCTCCTTGATCGAGACGGTCGTGTCGGGAAGGTTGGCTATGTCTCGGTCGACCTTGTTCATCGTGCCTCCATGCGGAAGCTGCGCTGCCGCCGGTCAGTCTTCGTCATTTCGGGTGCTGTCTCTAGCAGATAGAGGGTTCAACACAAACCCGCCTGCTTGAGCAGCCGATAGGCTTGGATCACGTCCCGGAAGCGGTCTTCCGACTCCCGGTTTCCGCCGTTGGCGTCGGGGTGGTGGCGCTTCACCAGCTCCTTATAGCGGGCCTTGATCTCGGCGCCAGTGGCGTTCTCGTCAAGGCCCAGCGTTTCGATGGCTCTGGCCTCCATGGACCTCAGCTTGCGCTTGCGCGGCGCCTGCGGTGCGCCGGACCCGAACAGGCCGAAGGGGTCGCCCAGCCGGTTGTGATAGGCGGCCGAGCCGGAGCGGTGGCGCGAGAATTCGCCGGCGAACTGGCCGCTCCCGTTCGAGCCCATCTTCCAGGTCGGGCGGTGCCCGGTCAGCGCCTCCTTCTGGAACCGCGCGATGTCGGTGTCGGCGAGGCCCGAGAAGTAGTTGAAGCCCTTGTTGTAGTGGCGCACGTGGTCGAGGCAGAACCGGAAATACTCGCCCTCGCGCATGCGGCCGACCGGCGCGCGATGCGTGCCGGGCTCGTCGCAGCCATCCCACTGGCAGCGCGGCGCGGACGCCGCCGCCTCCGCCTGCGGCTTGCGGCGGATGCGGATGTTGTCGAAATATTTCGAGTACGGAGCCATGGTGCCCGAGCGAAGCAGTTCAGGAGGATTATCGTCCCTTCGGGTCGCGAAACAAGAATTGACTTTCAGGTGCCGATGCCCCTAGGCCCTGAATTCCGTTCGCGTCGTATTATTGCGGGAACGGCGCTGATATGGGGACAAGGAGCCGGCGTGTCCACCCGTGAGTCGATCGAAGCCAAGCTGATCAAGGCGCTCTCGCCGGAGCGGCTCGACGTCATCGACGAGAGCCATCTCCACGCGGGCCACGCGCATCACGCCTCGGACCATCATGCCGCCTTCGACGGCAGCGGCGAGACGCATTTCCGCGTGCGGGTCGTTTCCGCCGCCTTCGCCGGCCGCAGCCGGGTCGAGCGCCACCGGATGGTCAACGAGCTGCTGGCCGAGGAGCTGGCCGGCAACGTGCATGCGCTGGCGGTCGAGCCGAGCGCGCCCGGCGAGCCGACCAGGCGCTGACGTCAGATCGGGTCGATCGGCCTGATCCGCAGCCTGGTGATCCGGTTCCTGTCGCGCTTCAGCACGATGAAGCGCTTGCCGTGGAAGGTAAAAGCCTGCTTCTCCTCGGGGATCGTCTGGGTCTCGTGGATGACGAGGCCGGCGATCGTCGTCGCCTCCTCGTCCGGCAGGTTCCAGTCGAGCGCACGATTGAGGTCCCGGATCGGCACCGAGCCGTCGACGACCACCGAGCCGTCCGCCTCCTGCTTGACGCCCTGCATCTCGATGTCGTGCTCGTCGGCGATGTCGCCGACGATCTCCTCAATGATGTCCTCGAGCGTCACCAGGCCTTCGACCTCGCCATACTCGTCGACGACGATGGCGAAATGGGTCTTTCGGCGCAGGAAGGCGTTCAGCTGGTCCTGGAGCGACGTGGTGTCGGGCACGAACCACGGCTTCGCCGCCACCTTCATGATGTCGATCCGGGAGAAGTCGTTCTCGACCTCGTTCAGCGCCCTGAGCAGATCCTTGGCGTGCATGACGCCGACGATGTTGTCGGTCGACCCCTTCCAGAGCGGCATGCGGGTGTGCGGGCTCTGCAGGATCTCGCGCACCACGACCTCGGTCGGCTCGTCGGCATTGACGGAACGCATGTTGGTGCGGTGGACCATCACGTCCGACACCTCGAGCTCGGCGAGGTCGAGCAGGCCGCCCAGCCGGTCGCGCTCCTGCTTGACGACGCCACCCTCGCGATGGAGCACCTCGACGGTGCCGCGCAGCTCCTCGTGCGCCGACAAAAGCGGCGTGTCGCGTGACAGGTTGATGCCGAACACGGAGAGCAGCCCGCGAACGACATAGTTGGCGAGCGACGACAGGTGCCCGAACAGGAAGACCACGAATTGCGCGAAGCGCGAGACGGAGAGCGCGAACTGCTCCGGCCTGGAGAGCGCCCATGACTTCGGGAGGATCTCGGCGAAGATGACGAGCAGCACCGTCATGCCGATCGTGGCGTAGACGACCCCCGCCTCGCCGAAGAGGCTGAGAAGCACGCTGGTCGCCAGCGCCGAGGCGAGGATGTTGACGAGGTTGTTGCCGATGAGGAGCGCGCCGACCATCCGGTCGCGCCGCGCGATCAGGCGCGCGACGATCGAGGCGCGCGCATCACCGTTCGCCTCAAGCGTGTGCAGGCGCGCCCGGGACACGGCGGTGATGCTCGTCTCGGTGCCGGAGAACAGGAACGACACGCCGATGAGCAGCGCGATCGCACCGATCACGAGCCAGATCTCGATGGTCATGGCGCCGAACTCTCCTCCAGAAATGACCGCACCGCGGAGCCGGGAACGTCCCTGGCGACGAAGGCACGGCCGATACCGCGCGTCAGGATGAAGGTCAGCGCGCCGCGCGAGACCTTCTTGTCCTGGGCGATGAACTCCATCAGGCCGTCCGCTCCCGGCAGGCCCGGGATGGCGGCAGGCGAGACCGGCAGGCCGGCGGCCCGCAGGTGGGCTTCGACTCGCCCGGCGTCGTCGTGGCTGGCAAGGTTCATCCGGGCGGAGAACCGGTGCGCCATGACGAGGCCGATCGCCACCGCCTCGCCGTGAACCAGCCGCGCCGGATCGTAGCCCGTGGCGGCCTCCAGCGCGTGGCCGAATGTGTGGCCGAGATTGAGGAGCGCGCGGTCGCCCGTCTCGAACTCGTCGCGCTCGACCACCGCCGCCTTGCAGCGGCAGGATTCTGCGACCGCGCTCAGGCGAGCCTCGCCGCCGGCGAAGATCTCGTCGCGGTGCCGCTCCAGCCAGTCGAAGAAGTCGGGCCGGTCGATCAGTCCGTATTTGACCACTTCGGCATAGCCGGCGGCGAATTCGCGTCTGGGCAGGCTGTCGAGCGCGGCGGTGTCGGACAACACGAGCGCCGGCTGATGGAAGACGCCGACGAGATTCTTTCCGTGCCTCGTGTTGATGCCGGTTTTGCCGCCGACAGACGAATCGACCTGGGCGAGGAGCGATGTCGGGACCTGGACGAAGCGCATGCCGCGGCGGACGATCCCGGCTGCGAAGCCGGCGAGATCGCCGACCACGCCGCCGCCGAGTGCCACGACGATGTCGCCGCGCTCCAGCCGGGCGGCGAGCAGCGCGTCGACCACGTCCTGCAGGACGGCGAAGCTTTTCGAGCCTTCGCCCGGTGCGACCGTCACCGGCACGGCCTCGATGCCGGCCTCCGCGAGGCTGCGGGCGAGGGTCTCGAGATAGAGCGGGCCGACATTCGCGTCAGTGACGATCGCTGCGCGGCGGGTACCGATCCTTTCTGCGACGATCGCGCCCGCGCGGGCGATCAGCCCTTCGCCGATCAGGATGTCATAGGCGCGGCCGGCCAGCGCCACCGGGACGACGACGTCATGATCGCTGCTCACGAGGATGCTTCCCCTACACCTTGTTCGGCCGGCTGAGCAGGAACGCCGCGAGGCGCGACAGCACCTCCTCGGCAATCACGTCGCGCTGGGCATTGCGCGTGACGACGCTGACGTCCGCCTGCCGGTAGACCGGATAGCGCTCGCTCATCAGGCGCTCCATCACCGCCCTCGGGTCGGCGGTGCGAAGCAGCGGACGGTTCTTCTTCTTCACGACGCGCTCCATCAGCGTGTCGATGTCGGCATTGAGCCAGACTGAGACGCCGTGCGCGCCGATAGCCGCCCTGATCTCGGCATTCATGAAGGCGCCGCCTCCCGTCGCTACCACCTGCGGGCCGTGCGAGAGGAGGCGTTTCAGCACCCGCTCCTCCAGCGCGCGGAATTCGGGCTCGCCATAGCGCTCGAAGATGTCGGGGATCGTCATGCGCGCGGCGTGCTCAATCTCCTGGTCGCTGTCGATGAAGATCAGGCCGAGGCGGGAGGCGACCTTGCGGCCGATCGCGGTCTTGCCCGCTCCCATCAGTCCGACGAAGACGACGTTTCGCTCTCCCAGTGCGCTGAGCAGCGCACCGGCATCCGTCTCCTCGATGACCTTGTCGGATGCCATCGCTGCCGCCTTTCCGCTGGCGTTCGACAGCAATTTCCGGGGATCGTCAAGCGGATGGAATCGCCCGCCTTGTCTTGAAATGGAACCTTTGGCGTCGGATAACGGCTCGGGGATTGTTCTATAAGCGGGAAGTTCAGCCTAGATGCCTACCCTGATCAGGTTCCTGACCGTGCTCGCCGTACTGGCGGGCCTGGCCTATGGCGCGATGTTCGCGCTCACGACATTCGTGGAGCCTCGAAAGGGCGAGATGAGCGTGCGCGTACCGCTTGACCGCTAGGTCAGAGCCAGGACAACAGCAACACGATACCGATGAGGACCGCGAACCCGAGCACGGCAAGGCGGAAATAGCCGAACGGTCCATAATTCGGCGCCGGGGGCAGGGGGTCGGACTCGCTGCGGGGATCACCCATCGCGATGCGGGCGGCGCTCTCGATCCGTTCCATCTGAGCCAGCATGCGAGCCCTCCACCTGTTTGCCGATCGACTTATCCAGTCAGCGGCGAAACGGACGCCCTCCGCGTTGGTTCCGCGCGAAGGTAGCAAAAAAAATTTCAGCAGCAGCGGAACCAATCTCGACGGTCGAAGTTATTGCGCAGTGACGGCCGGCCGTAGCCCTCCAATCGCCCCCCCATATGGCCGGTCGTCACTTCGAAAGGCGCACGAGTCCCCCACCCCCCGAGCGCGCCTTTCAATCTACCTTGAGCCGGCCTTCGGGCCGGCTTTCTTTTTGCCCAAAGCCGGGATTGTCTAGAGTTCGAAATTGCCGTTGGGCACGCGCAGGCGGTACTCCACCTTGCCGTCGCCGATTTCGAGCGTGGCCTCGCCGTCGATCGAGGCCGGCACGACGCGTTCCAGAGCAATGCTGCCGAAACGCTTCTGGGCATTGGCCACCCCTTGCGCACCCTCTTCCCGCCAGGTCAGGAGAAGATCTGGTTCACCCTCTTGGCCATCCAGGGCGGTCGTAATCTCGATCTTGCCGCCCGGCCGCGACAGCGCCCCGTAGCTGACGGAGTTGACCGCAAGCTCGTGCAGCGCCAGCCCGATATGGATCGCCGCATTCGGCGACAGATGCGGCTCGGGACCTTCCAGCCGGATGGAGGTCGCCGGATCGATGCAGTAGCGGTCGAGCTGGTCGCGGACCAGTTGCGAGAGCTGGGCGCCGCGCCAGTTGGAGGAGGTCACCAGATCCTGCGACTGGGCCAGAGACTGCAGCCGGCCGCGGAACCGCGACAGGAACTGCTCGATGTCGTCCGAATGCCGTCCGGTCTGGTTGGCGATGCTCTGGATGATCGCGAGCAAGTTCTTGGAGCGGTGACTTACCTCGCGCAACAGCGTGCGCAGCGTCTGCTCCCGGTGCTTGTGGGCGGTGACCTCCACGAGAGTCATGACGACGCCGCAGATGTCGCCATCGGCCCGCGCCGCGTCGAGCCAGACGTCATACCAGCCGCCACCGGCGGAGGCGGCCTGCCTGATCTCCAGCTTCTCGGGCTTGCCGGTGCGCAGGACGCGGCGCTTGAGCTCGGTGATCCGCTCGATGTCGGCGCGGGGCAGGAAGTCCTCGTCCTTCAGTCCGATGATATGTTCGCGGCCCCATTTCGCGGGGACGTTGTGCGCCCAGGATACGGCTAGGTCGCGGTCCTGGCATATGACGGTTATGTCGGCATTGGTCAGCGCCTGCAACATGCCGCGGCCCATGTCGGGCGCTCGCCTCGGTGCATTGTCCTGCACGAACTCGCCTCCAGCATCGTCCGTCGTGCACGTGGATCGTGCGCGGCCGCTCATATCAGGCCGCGCATGGCACGACAGCGTCGGTCAGCGGGCCCGCCGCATCATCCCTGCGACAAGCGAGACCACCAGCAGCACGAGGAAGATGAAGAACAGGACTTGGGCGATCCCTGCCGAAGCGCCGGCGATGCCGGTGAAGCCAAGCGCGCCGGCAATAAGGGCGATGACGAGAAAGACAAGGGTCCAGTACAGCATGATGCGATTCCTCAGAAACCGGTCGCTCAACGCTCCGTAGGGCGCTGGGGTTCCCGCTGCAGAGTATCGTCTGGACGTGGGAGGAGTGGGCGTTCCGCCGTCCGTCGCCGGCGGAACGCCCGACAGCCATCAGGCCGCGGCCTGCGCCTGCCTGTCGAAGAAGAGCGCCTGACTGATCAGCGCCTTCACCATGTCGGGGTTGAACGGCTTTGTGACGAGGAATGCCGGCTCCGGCCGCTCGCCCGTCAGGAGACGTTCCGGGAACGCCGTGATGAAGATGACCGGCACGGACGACATCGTCAGGATCTCGTTGACGGCGTCGATGCCCGAGCTTCCATCGGCGAGCTGAATGTCGGCCAGCACCATCTTCGGCCTGGCGCTCCTGAAGAGCGCGGTCGCTTCCTGATGCGTCCGCGCCGTGCCGACGACGCGATGGCCGAGGCTCTCGACCATCTGCTCGATGTCCATGGCGATCAGCGGCTCATCCTCGATGACGAGGATGTCGGTCGCCACCTGGCGCGAAATCTCGTCGCTGGCCGACGCCAGAAGCTGGGTGAACTCCTCCTCGGAGACGTCGAGAATCTCGGCCGCGTCCTGCTCGTTGAAGCCTTCGACCGCAACCAGCAGGAATGCCTGCCGGGGCTGCGGGGCGAGAGCCGAAAGATTTGCGACCGCACGGCTCTCCCAGGCCGATACCGGCTTCTCGTCCGGGACACGCAACGCGACAGAACTGAAGAGCTTCGCGAAAAGCTTGTAGAGGGCGATCCTGTCTGAGGAGGCCTGAGGAAAGATGGAGGGATCGGCAATGATGGCTTCAAGCGTTGCGGCAACCAGCGCGTCGCCGCTCGTCTGCGATCCGGATACGGCGCGGGAAAACCGCCGCAACAAAGGTAGGTGCGGCGCGATCCGTGCGGACAAACTCATGATGTGGCGTCTCCCTCAACGGCCGGAATGGATGAAATGATATCACTGCCGAAAACGCAGCGGGTCGGAAAAAGTTCCGCGAGATCCGGAACGATTTCGGAAGTGCCGCGTTTGGATGCGAATTCGCGTCTTGAGGCGGCTTCGAGCCCCCTTTCTACGCGCGCATAAGGGGAGTGAATACCATTCCGCTGTATGAGACGAATGTGACCGGGGGCGATGACACGGACATGACGATCAAAGCCGCACCCGTTGCAAGGCCGGGAACGGGCCGAAGCAACGGCAAAGCCAATCTCGGTGCCAACTCCGAGATCGGCCGCAAGCTTAAGCAGTATTATGACGAACTGGTGTCGGACGAGGTGCCGGACCGCTTCGCGCAGCTGCTTCGCGAACTGGAAGAGAACGAGCCCCGGACCCCTCCGCGGCAGGGAGACTAGCATGAGCGCGGCTGCGGCCTTCAAGCGCGACCTGCTGGGCGCCATTCCCAGCCTGCGGGCTTTTGCGGTTTCGCTGGCCCAGAACACGGACCGTGCCGACGATCTCGTCCAGGAGACGCTGGTCAAGGCATGGGACAAGCAGAGTTCCTTCCAGCCGGGCACGAATCTGAAGGCCTGGCTCTTCACCATCCTGCGCAACGAATTCTACTCGCAGATGCGCAAACGCGGCCGCGAGGTGCAGGATACCGACGGCGCGATTACCGGGCGCGTCGCGGTCCATCCGGCGCAGCACGGCTCGCTCGACCTCGGCGATTTCCGCAAGGCGCTAGAAACGCTTCCCGAGGATCAGCGCGAAGCGATCATCCTGATCGGAGCGTCCGGTTTTTCCTACGAGGAAGCCGCGACGATCTGCGGGTGCGCGGTCGGGACGATCAAGAGCCGGGTCAGCCGCGCGCGGTCGCACCTCCAGCAACTGCTGTCGATTACCGGCGAGGGCGATTACGGGCCGGATCCGATTGCAGCCCACGTGCTGGGATCAAACGCCGCCTGAGGATCCCTGACGGCGTATCGCCGCCACGATCGCGTCGATGACCTCGTGCGCAACAAAAGGCTTGCCGATGACGGTCACTTCCCGAAGCGGCGCGAAGAGCGGCTCCTGCGCCGAGTAACCCGTGGCGAATACAAAGGGTATCCGCCTCTCCAGGAGTCGCAGCGCGAACTCGATCGTCGATCGTCCGGATACCATGACATCGAGCACCGCCGCATCATAGGCGAGGCTGTCATCCGATTCGAGGTCCTCGAGCCGCCTGAGGATGACGACCTCCCGGGCGCCGTGCTCGCGGCAGAGCTGCTCGAGGTCAAGAGCGATCAGGAACTCGTCCTCCACGACAAGGACGCGAAGACCGGCCAGTGCGGGTTCACCCACAGCGTATCCTTCCAATCGCGATCGTCCCCGGCGGCTAGATGGTCGATGTCGGGCGTCGCGGTCATTAAAAAAAGACATGCCGGGACCTGTTCTTCACCCCTCCGGGCTGGAGGAGCAGAGGATTGTTGACAAGCGTCCCCGCTTGACCGCGGATATCGGCTGGCGATCTGCGGCCTCAGCGGCCGCTCAGAGGGTCGGCGGGCGCGTTCGGGGGCGCGGGCAACAATATGGCGATCGGTGCCGCAGCGCATGACATCTGCTACAGCTGCCCGCTTTCCAGGAAGCAGGTGTTCCGGCCGCTTTCGGCCGACGAACTTGCTTTCGTGAGTTCGTTCAGGAAGGGAGAACTACACGCCGAGCGCGGCGACACGATCCTGATGGAAGGATCGCGCAACCCGCATCTCTACACTGTCCTTTCCGGTTGGGCCTTCCGCTACAAGCTGCTGCCGGACGGGCGGCGCCAGGTCGTCAACTTCGCCATGCCGGGCGACCTCGTGGGGCTGCAGGGCACGCTGCTCGGCGAGATGCAGCATTCGGTCGAGGCCCTGTCGGCCATGACGCTCTGCGTCTTCGAGCGCCAGGAACTGATGGAACTCTACAGGGCGCATCCCGACCTCGGCTACGACGTGACCTGGATCGCCTCGCGGGAGGAATGCATCCTCGACGAGAACCTGCTGGCGGTCGGGCGACGCACGGCAAGGGAACGTCTCGCCTATCTGATCGGGGCGATTGCCGAGAGGGGCGCCGATACCGGCGTCTTCGACCGCGAGCGGCTGGAGATACCGATCACGCAGCAGTTGCTGGCCGACGCGCTCGGCCTGTCGCTCGTCCACACCAACAAGACCGCGCGCCGGCTGGCGGCGGACGGGCTGCTGCGCTGGAGCGAGCGCGGCTGCCACATCCTCGATCTCGACGCCCTCCAAGCCATCGCCAAATGGCGCGCCGGACCCAACACGCGGCGTCCGTTCATCTAAGGCCCGCGCTCGCTGCGGCTGCTCGGCACCACGTTGCGGATGATGGCGATGAAGATGAGGAGGATCGGGATGGCGACGAAGCCGCCGACCGGCCCCCACATCCAGATCCAGAAGGTGAGCGCCAGGAGCACGGTGAAAGGGTTGAGCGTCAGTGTCCGGCCGAGCACGGCGGGCGTCGCGAACTGCGCCTCGATCATGTTGACGGCCAGATAGGCAAGCGGCGGCACCAGGGCGGCGGAGAGCGTATCGTAGCTCGCGAGGCCGACGGCAAAGAGCAGCGCGGCCATGATTGCCGGGCCGATATACATGATGAAGTTGAGAAGCCCCGCGAGCGCGCCCCACAGCGCCGGCGAAGGCACGCCAAGCGCCCACAGCACCGCCGTCACGGCGACGCCGAGGCCCAGATTGACCATGGCGATCGAGAGAAGGTAGCGCGAGACGAGGCCTTCGACGTCGCGGAAGACATGCGCCACGCGCCAGCGCAGCCGCCGCTCCAGGCACATCTTCAGGATGGCATTGCGCGTCTGCTGGCGCGTCGCGACGAAGAAATAGAGGCTGCCGAGAAAGAGCAGGACCTGGGCCAGGATCGCCGGCGCCAGCACCGCGACGCTCTCGACCGCCGAGCCTTCCTCTACGGCAACCGTCATGACGCTGCCGCCGTCGCCGGTCAGCTCGCGGATGCGCTCGCGGAGGCTGCCGACCGCCTGCATCGGTTCGCGCAGCTGCTCGAGCCGGAACTGCAGCTGCTCCCAGATCTGCGGAGCCTGGCCGATCCAGAATGACAGAGGGCTCCACAGCGCCATCACCAGCGTGAACACGATCGTCACGAACAGGAGGAAGACGATCGCAGACGATATCCAGGGGCTGATCCCCAGGCGCTCGATCCGGGTCGCGACGGGACCGAGCATCAACCCGACGATGATGGCCAGCGTCACCGGCGCCAGCACGAACTTGCCCTGGTAGAGCGCGAAGGCGATCGCCAGGACGCCGACGACGATTGTCGCCGCCTGTGCGCCCCTTGCCATCAGGATTTCAAAATTGGACCTTGGCGGCAGCCGGACATAAGGCGGCTTGCCCGGCTGGAAGAGGCGCATGATGATCAGGTTCCTGACGAATGTGGAACCTCAAACGCGTGATTTCGGTTGGGGTTCCTGTGGGGGCGCCCGCTCCGTCCGCGCAGCTCGAACTTGCGCTGGAACCCTCGCGTGCCCGATACGTTGTGGGGGCGGCTAGAAGGAGAAGAAGATATGGCAACGACGACTGGTCCAGGCACCTCGGACAATCCCGGCAGGGCAAGAGCGGCCGCGGGGACGAAGTCGAGCCAGCAGGAGCTGGAGCTCGAGATCGCGCGGCTGCGCGACGACATGGCGAAGCTCGCCGAGCAACTGGCCCGCACGGGCGAGACCTCCTATTCCGCCGCCAAGCGCGCCGCCCATGAAGGCATGGAGCAGCTGCGGGTACAGGGTGAGGCCGCTCTTGAGGGGGCGCGTGCGACCGCGCGCGACTACGAGCAGCAGCTGACGGATACCGTGCGCGAGAAGCCGATCACATCGCTCGCCATCGCCGCGGGGGTGGGCTTCCTTTTCGCGCTGCTGACCCGCCGCTAGGGAGGAGGGATGATCCCCGCCCTGCTCGGGACGATCGCTTCGGGCGAGATCGCCGAGGCGATCCGCCGCGCGCGAAGCGCGGCGGTCGCATATGTGTTGGCCGCGATACTCGCGCTCTGCGGTGTCGGGTTCCTGATCGGCGCCGGATTCATCGCGACGGCGGCCCGCGTCGGCTCGCTCTACGCGGCCCTCATCTTCGGATTCGGGTTCCTGCTGATCGGCGGACTGGTGATACTCGTCCACAACATCTCGGCCGCCGCGCGCAAGCGGCGGCTGGCGCGCAAGCGCCAGGTCGATGGCCAGGCGCTCCTGCAGACGGCGATCATGGCGCTCGTGCCCGTGCTGGTCGCGAAGGGCGGCTTCAAGGCCTTCCTCGCGCCACTGGCCGGCTTCCTGGCCTACTCCATCTATCGGGAGAACACGTCGCCGAAGGGCCGGCGCAGGCCGCGCGGCAGGAAGCCCCTCTAATCGTCGCGCTTGCAGCACAGGGCCGCCGAAGGGTGGCACAAGGAGTTACTATGGAACGTAAAGTTGAACCCACTCGAGCCAGACAGGGTCGGCGGGGCACGCCGGTGCTGATCATCCTGGTCATGGCACTGATCCTGCTCGCCGTCGGCTGGTGGTTCGTGGAGATTTACGGCCAGGCGATCGAGCCGGACGATCCGGTCGGCGGCGCGCCCATCGAGCAGCCGGCCGAGGTTAGCCCGGCGACGCCGGCCGAGGAGCCGGCACCGACCCAGACGCCGCAATAGCGCCGAGAAGGGGGCGGGGGCGCAGAGGCGGCCTCGCCCACTGGCCCAAGGCTCACGACCCCGCGGTCATGCGGCTTCGCTCGCCTTCGGGACGATCACCGGCAAGGAGGCTGGGTGGATTTCGATCACCGTTTTCGACGAGAGGTCGAGAAGCTCCCCATCGAGCGTGTACCCGAAACGGCGCTGACCACCGAGGATCTCCACCTCGACTCGCCGGCCTTGCAACGTCTCTAGTTCCTCGCCGTCGCGCCAGCGGCCCATGGCCATTTCATAAACCATCCTGATCAGCTGCGCCGGCGTCTTGGTGCGGCCGAGATAGACGCCCAGAACACCCTGATCGAGCCGGTCGGCATAGGGCAGATGGCCCTCGCCGAAGAGGTTGTTCGACACTTCGAGATTCACCAGCTCGACCACCTGCCGGGTGCCGTCGACAGCCAGCGCCACCCGCAGCCGGGGCGGATCGGCGAGCGTCGTGAGGCCGGAGCGCACGGAGGCTGCCATCTTTCCGAGCCGTGAGCCGTATTCCTCCTGATCGCGCAGCTTGACCAGCTTGGCATGCATGCCGATCGAGAACTGGTGGACGAAGGGGCGGCCGTTGGCCGTGCCCATGTCGACGCGCCGGACATCGCCGCCGGCATGGGCTTCCAATGCCTGGTCCAGATCGAGCGGCAGGCCGAGGCTGCGGGCGAAGAGATTCATGGTGCCCGCCGGCAGGATCGCCAGCGCCTTGTCGCCGTTCATCGCAAGGGCCGCTGCGCAGGACACGCTGCCGTCTCCGCCGGCAATCATCACCGCGTCCGCCTCATCCAGGGAGAAGGCGGCTTCCAGCGCCCCCTGCATCTCTCCGCCGGACACCACGCGGACCTCCACCTCATGGCCGGCGGCTTCGAGAACGCCGCGCACGTTCCTCGCCATGTCCTCGGCGTCGAGCGTGCGCATCGTTCCGCCCTCGCGGTTCAGGACAGCGGCAAAGCGCACGGCAGGTCTCCGTCAGGATGAGGATGAGGCAAGATCCGGGGGAAACACGGCTCGGAGAAGCAGGTTCCGTGGCGACGCAAAGAGCATCAAGTAGTGGAACCAGTAGCTGATGGTCGCGTTATCGACCCGGAGGCCGCGCGGCCGGTTTCACCCTGCGAAAAGTTAGACCGGCCCGCGACCGTGCAATGAAGCACAAGGAGAAGATATCATGATCCGCAAGTTGTTGGCCAGCACAGCCATCGCGACGGTCGTGGCGACCGGCGCCTATGCCCAGATGACCACGACAGAGCCGGCCGCGGAGCCGGTCATGGAGATGGAGCAGCAGGAGGTGCAGATCGAGCGCGCTCCCGGCCACCTCGCTTCGAACATCATCGGTCAGCGCGTCTACAACAGCGTTGCTGACGACGCCGAGAACATCGGCAGCGTGAACGACATCGTTCTCGGCATCAGCGGTGAGGCCGATCAGGTCATCATCGGCGTCGGCGGCTTCCTCGGCCTCGGCCGGCGCGATGTCGCGATCGACTACAACGAGCTCGAGTGGGTCGAGCGCGACGGCCAGTGGTGGCTGGTTGCCAACATGACCCGCGAGCAGCTCGAGGCTGCGCCCGAGTTCGACAAGACGGCCTATGATCCGGCCCTTGGCCTGCCGCCGGAATCCGATGACGACGTCGCGATCACCGACACTGAGACCGATGAGACGGTCGGCGATACCGCCGCGGTCGGCGGCGACGACATCACCGAGTCCGAGGCCGATATGACGGCTGCCGACGAGGAAGTGGTCGATCAGGACGTGGCGACGGCTCCGGCCGACGGCACGGAAACCGACGACGAGATGGCCGCCGCTCCGGCGACCGACGAGCCGCTCGAGGACGACACGGCTGCCGCTCCGGCGACGGATGAGGCTCTCGAGGACGACACGGCTGTCGTGACGGACACCGACGAAGCCAGCGAGGACGTGGCTGCTGCCCCGGCGACCGACGAGGCTCTCGAGGATGACACGGCTGCCGTCACGGAGACCGACGAGGCCAGCGAGGACGTCGCAGCCGCTCCGGCGACCGACGAGGCAGTCGAGGACGACACCGCGGCCGCTCCGGCGACCGACCCCATGGAGACCGCTGCCATCGACCGCAGCACGCTCCAGGGCGTCGAGGAGAACCAGCTCCGCGCCGAAGACCTCATCGGCACCACGATCTACGGCGCCAATGAAGAGAATATCGGCTCGGTCGGCGACATCCTCCTCAGCGAGGACGGCAATGTCGACGCGCTGATCATCGACGTGGGCGGTTTCCTCGGCATCGGTGCCAAGGAAGTGGCAGTCGGCTTCGAGAACCTCGAGTTCATGCGTGACGAGGACGGCAACCTCTACCTCTACACGCAGTTCACCAAGGAGCAGCTCGAGGCGCAGCCCGAGTTCGACGACACGACCTACGCCGATCAGCGCGACCAGCAGCGTATCGTCGTGCAGTAACGCTCTACCGGACGCAGGTTCGGGTAAGGAGGCCCGCGGTTCATCGCCGCGGGCCTCTTCGCGTCAAGGCCTTCACTGTTCGCATTCGCTTGACGGACCATATGCCGCTCCGCTTCTTTCGGTTTCCGGCCCCGGAGACGACATGACGCGGGATGACACGGCCTGCGAAAGGAGATCGACATGCTCGAACAGATCAGGGGGCTTCACCACGTCACCTCGATGGCGCGAAGCGCGCGAGAGAACAACGCCTTCTTCACGACCACTCTCGGCCTGCGCCGGGTGAAGAAGACGGTGAATTTCGACGCGCCGGACGTCTACCATCTCTACTACGCCGATGGCTCCGGCACGCCGGGCACCGTCATGACCTATTTCCCGTTCCCCAACATCGCGCGCGGGCGTCCGGGCTCTGGCGAGGTCGGCACGACGGTCTTCAGCGTCCCGGAAGGCAGCCTGGACTACTGGCAGGGCCGGCTCGAGGAGCACGCGGTTCCGAATGTCGCACGCGAGCAGCGCTTCGGCGAGGAGCGCCTCCGCTTCGACGGCCCGGATGGCGACGGTTTCGCTCTCGTTGAGCAGGCAAACGATGCGCGGACGCCCTGGACGGATGGTGGTGTCGGTGCCGACCACGCTATCCGCGGCTTCCATTCCGTCTCGATGCGCCTCCAGGACGCGGCGGCGACCGCCGAGCTCCTCCAGCTCATGGGGTATGAAGAGGAAGGACGCGAGGGCAGCGTCCGGCGCTATCGGATCGCAGGTGCGGGGAACGGCGCGGATGTCGTCGACATCGACGTGCAGCCGATGCTGAGCCCGGCGCGGCAGGGGGCCGGCTCCGTCCATCACGTCGCCTTCGCCGTCGACGACCGGCAGGCGCAGCTCCAGGTCGCCAAGGCGCTCGCGATGTCGGGCCACCCGACGACGCCGGTGATCGACCGCGACTATTTCTACGCCATCTACTTCCGCTCGCCAGGCGGCGTGCTGTTCGAGGTGGCGACGGGCGAGCCCGGCTTCGCGCGCGACGAGGAGCCGCAGCAGCTGGGCGAAGCACTCAAGCTGCCGACGCAGCACGAGCATCTGCGTGCGCGGCTCGAAGCTTATCTCGAGCCGATCGAGGGCTGACGTCATGGCGAAGGACAGTTACCTGCACCAGGTGGTGGAGGGCAGCAAAGGCGGTCCCCTCCTCTTCACCTTCCACGGCACCGGCGGCGACGAGACGCAGTTCCTCGGCCTCGCCCGGCAACTCCTGCCGTCGGCAACCGTCGTATCGCCGCGCGGCGACGTGTCGGAGCACGGTGCGGCCCGGTTCTTCCGCCGCACGGGCGAGGGAGTCTACGACATGGACGACCTCGCCGCGCGGACGGAAAAGATGGCGGCGTTCATCCGTGCCCACGCGAAGGCAGGCGCCCCCTCGGCCGTGCTCGGGCTCGGCTATTCCAACGGCGCCAATATCCTCGCCTCGGTGATGTTCTCGGCGCCGGCGCTCGTCGACGGGGCGATCCTCATGCACCCGCTGATTCCCTTCGAGCCGCGGGTGGAGGGTAGCTTCGGTGGCAGGCGGATCCTGATCACCGCGGGCCGCCGCGACCCGATCTGCCCGCTGCCGCTCACGGAGCGCCTGGCGAGTGCGCTCGGCGCCGATGGTGCCGAGGTCGAGACGGCATGGCACGACGGCGGCCACGAGGTGCGCCCGGAAGAGGTCGAGGCGGCGCGCCGCTTCCTCCGCCAGTGGAACGGAGATCGAGATGGCTGACGAAAACGAACTGATCCGGCTGGAGGACAGCGGCGGAAAGGGGCGCTACGTCTTCGAGGCCGACGGCGCCATCGCAGAGATGACCTTCACGAAAATCGGCGCGACGCAGCTGATCATCGACCACACCGAGGTGCCGGATGCCTTTCGCGGCCGGGGGATCGGGAAGCTCCTGGTCGAGCGCGCGGTCGAGGACGCCCGCGAAACGGGCAAGACCATCATCCCGCTCTGCCCCTTCGCGGCGTCGCAGTTCCGGCGCCATCCTAAATGGGCTGACGTCCTGCGCCGCTGAGCCTGTTCAGGCGCGGCGGCGGAAGGCGACGGTCAGCGCGGCCGTCGCCAGCACGGCGCTCGCCACGACGTTCCAGCCGGCGAATGAGAGCCCGAGGAAGCGGCCGGACGCCACGTCGCAGGACGGCGGGACGAAGGCATCGAGCGCGTCGAGCGCCGACTGGCCGCCCGTATCGACGGGCGCCACGACGCCGCAATCGGCCGGGCCCTGCCACCAGCCCCACTCAACCCCCGCATGGTGGACGCCGAGATAGAGGCCCCACAGCATGAGGAGGCCCCCGGCGGCGATGAGGCCTCGCGTCAGCCAGGATGGGCCGCCGAAGCCGGCAGACAGCGCGGCGGCGGCCATGACGGGGATGCCGACATAATAGGGGATGCGTTGGCCGAGACACAGCGCGCAGGGGATGTAGCCGCCCAGATGCTCGAATCCGAGCGCTGCGCCGACGGTCGCGGCCATCCCGAGCCCGACGGCGAGCGCGCCGAGCAGAAGGTGCCGGTCGGTGCGGTCCGAGACTGACATCGTCATCGTCACAACAAATAGCCCACCGCGAGAAAGCCGCCGATCAGCAGCACCATGAACAGGGTGAAAAGAAGGCCGAGATGCCGCTCGATGAAGTGGCGGATCGGCTCGCCCACAAGATATAGGAGCCAGGTCACCAGAAAGAAGCGCAGGCCGCGGCCGATGATGGAGACGACGACGAAAGTGACGAGGTCGAGCCCCGCGAAGCCCGAGAAGATGGTGAGCACCTTGTAGGGGAAGGGCGTCACGGCGGCGAAGAGCACGCCCCACCCGCCCCAAGTGTCGTACCAGCCCTGCAGTCGGGCGAAGGCATCCTCGGCATTGTAGAAGGCGAGGATACGCTGGCCGATCAGATCGTAGAGGAAGGCCCCGATGACGTAGCCGAGCAATGCGCCGGCGACCGAGGCGACGGTGCAGATCACCGCGTAGCGCAGCCAGCGGGCGCGTTCCGACAGAACCATCGGGATGAGCAGCACGTCGGGCGGTATGGGAAAGAACGAGCTCTCCACGAAGGAGACGCCGGCGAGTGCCTTTTCGGCATGCCGAGTCCGCGCGAGCGACATCGTCCAGTCGTAAAGCCTGCGAAGCATGCTGGGAGGTCTCCTGCTTTGGGCTCGTGATTAGTGACATCGGGTGAACGGCGCAACGCCGCAGGATGCTTTGGCAGCCGCTGATAACCTGATCTTCACGGCTGGCGGCATAGATGGGGTTGGGGCGCCTTGATCGAGGCCAGGGAATGACGGGTAGCGCGTTGAAGGGCATATCGTGGCGCGGCTGGCGCAAGCTCGGCAGCTGGACCGTCTTCGGTACGCTCGGCTGCATGGTGGTCGCGGTCGTCTTCAATGTGATCGCGTTTCGGAATCTGGGAGAAGATGCGCTCCGGCAGGGGATCCTCAGCGCGGTGGTCATCACGACGATCCTCGCCGGTCCGCTCTTCTTCTATCTGACGCTCAAGCTGCGCGAGCTGGCGATCGCAAACCACAAGCTCAACAGGCTGGCCTCGATCGATGGACTGACCGGCTGTCTCAACCGGGCAGCCTTCACGGAGGCGGCGGAGCGCCAGATCCAGGCCGCCCGTGCGCCAGGGGCGCTGCTCGTCATCGACGTCGACAATTTCAAGCACATCAACGATGCCTATGGGCATCCGACGGGCGACCAGGCGTTGCAGGAGATCGCAACTGCGATCGAAACCAATGTGCGTGCCGACGATCTCGTCGGTCGTCTGGGCGGCGAGGAATTCGGCGTGCTTCTGTGCCGGCTGGAAGAGGACGAGGCGCGCGCCGTTGGCGAACGCGTGCGCCGCGCGGTGTGGGCCGTACGCTTCGCCCCCGAGGGGCGGAATCACCCGCTGTCGGTCAGCATCGGCTGCGCCTGCTTCGACGGCAGGATTTCGTACCGGGAGCTCTTCCGGCGCGCTGATGCCCGGCTCTACGATGCCAAGCGCGCAGGGCGCAACCGCGTCGAGGTCGGGTCGGCAGTCGCCGGCGAGGCGCGGAACTCACTCGCCGGCTGAGCCTCAGCGTCAGCGTGTCGGGACGGGCGTCTCGCCGCGATAGTCGTAGAATCCGCGGCCGGCCTTGCGGCCGAGCCAGCCGGCCTCGACATATTTCACCAGCAGCGGACAGGGGCGATATTTGGAATCGGCCAGACCGTCATGCAGCACCTGCATGATCGACAGGCAGGTGTCGAGGCCGATGAAGTCGGCGAGTTGCAGCGGACCCATCGGATGGTTGGCGCCGAGCTTCATGGCGGTGTCGATCGCCTCGACCGATCCCACGCCCTCGTAGAGCGTGTAGATCGCCTCGTTGATCATCGGCAGCAGGATGCGGTTGACGATGAAGGCCGGGAAGTCCTCGGCGACCGTGATCGTCTTCTCGAGGCGTGTGACGAAGCCCTTCGCCGCCTCGAACGTCATGTCCTCAGTGGCGATGCCGCGGACCAGCTCGACGAGCTTCATCACCGGCACCGGGTTCATGAAATGAATGCCGATGAAGCGCTCGGGCCGGTCGGTCTGGGCGGCGAGTCGGGTGATCGAGATCGACGACGTGTTGGTCGCGATGATCGCCTCGGGGTTCAGGACGGGGCAGATCTGCGCGAAGATCTTGCGCTTGACGGTCTCGTCCTCGGTCGCCGCCTCGATGACCAGGTCACAGGAGGCGAGGTCGTCGATGCTGCGCGCCGGCCGTACGCGGCCCATGGCGGCCTTGCGTTCCTCCTCGCCCAGCTTGCCTGAGGAGACCTGCCGCGCCATATTGCCGTTGATCGTGGCGATCCCAGCCTCGGTGCGCTCTGGCGACACGTCGTAGAGGACGACGTTGTAGCCAGCGAGCGCGGCCACATGGGCGATGCCGTTGCCCATCTGGCCCGCACCGATCACGCCGACCGTTTCGATCCTGCCCGTCATAAGCCTGGCCCCGTCGCGGCGCTTCTGGCGGCGCTCGCTTTGCTGCACTGCAAACTAGAAGGGCGGAGCGACATCGTCTACCCCGCCCTCGCCACTATCTGCCGTTCAGGCCTCGAAAGTCAAAGCGCCTTCTCGAGTTCCGGCAGGACGGTGAACAGATCGCCCACGAGGCCATAGTCGGCCACCTGGAAGATCGGCGCCTCCTCGTCCTTGTTGATGGCGACGATCACCTTGGAATCCTTCATGCCCGCCAGATGCTGAATGGCGCCCGAGATGCCGACGGCGATGTAGAGTTCCGGCGCCACGACCTTGCCGGTCTGGCCGACCTGCCAGTCGTTCGGGGCGTAGCCTGCGTCGACGGCAGCGCGGGAGGCGCCGATGGCGGCGCCCAGCTTGTCGGCGATCGGCAGCATCACCTCCTCGAACTTCTCCTTCGAGCCGAGCGCGCGGCCGCCGGAGATGATGATCTTGGCCGAGGTGAGCTCGGGCCGGTCGGAATGCGCGATGCGGTTCTCGACGAAGCTCGACAGGCCAGGATCGGCCGCCGCGTCCACCGCTTCGACGGCGGCGGACCCGCCTTCCTCGGCCGACTGGAAGGAGGCGGTGCGCACCGTGATCACCTTCTTGGCATCGGTCGCCTGGACGGTCTGGATCGCGTTGCCGGCGTAGATCGGGCGCTTGAACGTATCGGCGGAGACGACCTCGATGATGTCGGAGACCTGCATCACGTCGAGGAGCGCGGCGACCCGCGGCATGACGTTCTTGCCCATGGTGGTGGCCGGCGCGACGAGCGCGTCGTAGCCCTCCGCGAGCTTCACGACGGTCGCGGCGAGGGGTTCGGCGAGACGCTCGGCGAGCGTGTCGGATTCGGCGAGAAGCACCTTGCGAACGCCGGAGAGCTTCGCCGCCTGGTCGGCCGCGGCGCGCGCGTCCTTGCCGGCGACCAGCACATCGACGTCGCCGCCGATCGCCTGCGCGGCGGCAAGCGCCTTCGCGGTCTGATCCGAAAGGGTCTGGTTGTCGTGTTCGGCAACGAGAAGAATGGCCATGTTCCGTATCCTTTCCTGTCGCCCGATCAGAGCACGCCGGCTTCGTTCTTGAGCTTCTGGACCAGCTCGGCGACATCCTTGACCTTGACGCCGGCCTTGCGGCCCGCCGGCTCCTCGGTCTTCAGCACCTTGAGCCGCGGCTGGACGTCGACGCCGTAGTCGGCGGCCGACTTCTCGTCGAGCGGCTTCTTCTTGGCCTTCATGATGTTGGGCAGCGATGCGTAGCGCGGCTGATTGAGGCGCAGGTCGGTGGTGACGATGGCCGGCATCTTCAGTTCGACCGTCTGCAGGCCGCCATCCACCTCGCGCGTGACCCTGGCCTTGTCGCCGTCCAGCTCGACCTTGGAGGCGAAGGTGCCCTGGCTCCAGCCGAGAAGTGCCGCCAGCATCTGGCCGGTCTGGTTGGCGTCGTCGTCGATCGCCTGCTTGCCGAGAATGACGAGGCCGGGTTGCTCGGCTTCGACGACCCCCTTGAGGATCTTGGCGACCGCCAGCGGCTCGGTGATACCGTCGACCTTGACCAGGATGCCGCGGTCGGCGCCCATGGCGAGCGCCGTGCGGATCGTCTCCGCGGCCTGCGCGGTGCCGATCGATACGGCGATGATCTCCTCGACCTTGCCGGCCTCCTTCAGCCTGATCGCCTCCTCGACCGCGATCTCGCAGAAGGGGTTCATCGCCATCTTCACATTGGCGAGCTCGACGCCGGAGCCGTCGGTCTTGACGCGGACCTTGACGTTGGCGTCGACGACCCGCTTCACGGGGACCAGAACCTTCATGACCTAGCGACCTCTTCGATCAGGACTGCCGGGATGGATTGGCACGGCCGCGCAGGGTTCGAGCGCCCAATTCCGACATTTCCAGGTGAAAACCGCGCGCGTGACGGCTGGCGGCCGCCTGCGCAAGCGCGCCGGAACCTATTCACAGCACAGGCACGCGTCAATATGCGCCAAGGCGCGCCTAACGGTCGCGGCGGCCCCATGGCGAGGGCGTAGCCGAGACCGGGGGCGGGGCGCCCGGCGGGCGCCGTCGCGGGCCTGAACTCGTCTCGACCGCCTCCGGCGTCACGATCTCCTGGTCGAAGAGCGGGACGCCGCGGCGGCGCATGACGAAGACGAGGGCGGTACCCGCCAGGATGCCGCCGACATGGGCGGCCCACGACACCTCGTCCTCGCCCATGATCGCGAGCATCAGGAACTGGAAGCCGATCCAGAGCGCAAGCACGATCCACGCCGGGATCCGCAGCGGAATGCGGGCGAAGGCCAGCACCCAGATCTTCACCCTCGGATGCAGGATAAGATAGGCGGCGACGATGCCGGCGATGGCGCCGGACGCGCCAACCAGGGGCACGTTGGAGCCCGGCAGCATCAGTCCGTGCAGCAGCGCCCCCGCGATGGCGCAGATCAGGTAGAAGGCGAGGAAGCGCAGGTGCCCGAGCGCGTCCTCGACATTGTCGCCGAACACCCACAGGAACAGCATGTTGCCGCCGAGGTGGAAGATGTCGCCGTGCAGGAAGGCATAGGTGACGTAGGTGGCGCTCGGCGGAACCACGGCGAGATGCGGCGGCAGGGTGGCGCCGTTGAGGGCGACGGACGGTATGTAGCCGTAGCTGACGACGGTGGCGTAGGCCTGGTCGTCGCCGCCGGCGATGGTCAGGAAGAAGACGACGACGTTGACCACGATCAGGCCGATCGTGACGTATTGCGCCTTGATGTGCTTCAGGCTGTTGGCGTCGTGAAGCGGTATGAACATGAGTTCCCGTGCCGCTCCGGCGCGCTTGCTAGCGGTTCTTGCCGGGGACCCATAGCACGTCGGCGGAACCGTTGTCATTGGCGACCCGGGCGGCGACGAAGAGGAAATCCGACAGGCGGTTGACGTAGCGGATCGCGTCAGCGCCGACCTTCTCGCCGGGCATGGAAGCGAGCTCGACCATCAGGCGCTCGGCCCGTCTGGCCACCGTGCGCGCTAGGTGGAGCGCCGCCGCGGCGGGCGAGCCGCCGGGCAGCACGAAGGAGCGCAGCGGCGAAAGCCTCGCATTGAGCGCGTCGATGTCGGCCTCGAGCCGGTCGACCTGCGCCGGCACGATCCTCAGCGGCTCGTGGTCGGGCTTCTCGGCCGTCTCAGGCGTGGCGAGGTCGGCGCCGAGGTCGAAGAGATCGTTCTGGACCGCCGCCAGCATGCGGTCGAGCTCGTCGGCGGTGTGGAGGCGGGCCATGCCTATCGTGGCGTTGGTCTCGTCCACCGTGCCGTAGGCTGCGACGCGCGTGTCGCTCTTGGCGCGCCTCTGCCCGCCGACCAGCGCCGTCGTGCCGTCGTCGCCCGTCCTCGTGTAGATCCTGTTCAGTACGACCATGCCCGCCTCCCTCAGCCGGTCGAGAAATAGAGCGCCGCCATGACCAGCACCAGCGCGACGAACTGCAGGATCACCCGCGCCTGCATCAGCTTGTTCGAGGTGTTGCCCGAGCCGCCGCGCATCATGTTGGCGAGGCCGCGGACAAGCACGACCACGACCGCCACCATGACGAGGACGGCAAGGATGTTGAAGGCGGTGGACATGCAATGATCCTTGGCTGGAGCTCAGGCGCGGCGGGAGGCTAAGCGATAGAACATGTCCGCAGGCAGCAGCCTCTTCAAGGCCACGCCGATCCTTGCGGGCGTGGTGACGGGATAATGGGGTCGGGGACGCGAGTCTTCCAGGGCCCGCAGCAGCGCCGCGTGCACCGCCTCGGGGCCGAGCTTGAAGCGCGATTCAATCCCGCCCTGGCCGAGCCGCGCGATCTGCGCCCTGTAGACGTCGCGGTGGATGGAGGCATCGGCGTCGATGAAGCGCCGGAACCATCCGAGGCTGGTCGTCGGCAGGCGGGAGCGGATCGGCCCCGGTTCGATCATCGAGACGTGGACGCCGCTGCCTTCGAGCTCGGCGCGCAGGCAGAGCATCAGCCCCTCCAGCGCGTGCTTGGACGCGACATAGGCGCCGCGCCAGCGCACCGGCACCAGACCGAGGATCGACGAGCAGTTGACGATGCGCCCGCGGCCCTGTGCCCGCATCACCGGCACGATGCGGCGCGTCAGGTCGTGCCAGCCGAACAGGTTGACCTCGAACTGAAGTCTCAACGCCTCAACCGGCAGGTCCTCGACCGCGCCCGGCTGGGCATGGGCTCCGTTGTTGAACAGCGCGTCGAGCCGCCCGCCGGTGCGCGACAAAACCTCGTCCACGAGGTTCTCGATGGAGGACGGCTCGGCATAATCGAGAAAGAGACCTTCGATCCCGTCGGCCGACAGGGCTTCGATGTCCTCGGCCTTCCGCGCCGTCGCGAAGACGCGCCAGCCCGCGGCCGCGAGCGCCCTTGCGCAATGTGCCCCGATGCCCGACGAAGCGCCAGTAACGATGATGGTGCGAGGGTCGGACACGGGCTGAAAACCGTCGATTTGCAAGGCTGCGCTTGCCCAGAGGGGCAATGACTTCACATATTCGCGCCAAGGACTCAATCGGATGAGACGAGCGTGAGAGCAATCGTCGCGGTCAAGCGCGTCATCTGGGATGCCTTCGGCCACTTCAACTATGATGACGGGTGGGCGATGGCCAGCCACCTCGCGCTGTCGTCGCTGCTCGCGCTGTTCCCGTTCCTGATCTTCGCGACCTCGCTCGCCGGTTTCCTCGGCGCGCAGCAATTCGCGGACACGGTCGTCCACCTCGTTTTCGACACTTGGCCAGCCGAGATCGCGGAGCCGATCGCGCACGAGGTGACCAACGTCCTGACGATCCAGCGCGGCGACTTCCTGACGATCGGCATCCTCGTCACCGCCTTCTTCGCGACCAACGGGATCGAGGCGCTGCGGGCGTCGCTCAACCGCGCCTACCGGATGACGGAGACGCGCTCGATGTTCTTCCTGCGGCTGCAGGGCCTCGGCTTCGTCGTCATCGCGACGCTCGGCTTCGTCATCGTCTCGACGCTGCTCGTCTTCCTGCCGCTGGCGATCAATTTCGCCGTGACGCGGCTGCCGCAGATCGAGCCCTATGTCGGCACCATCACCGTGTGGCGCTATGTCGTCGCTTCGGCGGTGATCGTGGTCGGGCTCGCCGCGGTGCACTACTGGCTGCCGGCCGGTCGCCGCAAGATCCTCAATCTTTTGCCAGGCATGGTCTTCACGCTGATCGGCTGGGTCGTGGGCTCGACCGCCTTCGCCTATTATCTGTCGCGCTATGCGCTCTACGCGTCCTATTATGCGGGGCTGGCGTCGATCATGATCGCGCTGGTCTTTCTCTACATCATCTCGGTGATCTTCATCCTCGGCGCCGAGCTCAACGCGGCGATCAAGAGGTATCGCGACGCGAGGGCGCGGGTGCCGAAGAGGCGCCTCAGGTCCGCCTCGTAGCGACCGCGACGCCAAGCGCGGTCACGGCGATGCCTCCGACCTGGAGCGGCGACAGCGTCTCGCCGAAGAGCAGCCAGGCGAGCACAGCCGTCACGCCGGGCACCAGGAAGAAGAGCGAGGATACGCGCCCCACCGCGCCTTCGCGGAGCAGGTACATCAGGAGCAGGATCGCGCCGATCGACAGGACCAGCACCAGCCAGGCCATGGCGAAGACGAGCTCGCCGGTCAGCCGGTAGGTACCCGTCTCCAACATGAGGGCGGCCGCGGCCGCAAGGACGCCGGCGCCGAGATACTGCCAGAGCGTCCCGGTGAGGAGGTCGCTGCCGGAGACGAACCGCTTCTGCCAGACCGTGCCGGCGCTGATGCCGAGCACCGAGATCAGGCAGGCGGAGACGGTCGCGACCGTCACCCCGGTCCCGATGCCGCCGAGCCGCGGCCACAGCACGATGACGACACCCGCGAAGCCGAGCAGGAGGCCCGCCCAGTGCCGCGGCAGGACGCGTTCGCCGAGCAGCAGGCCGGCGAGCAGCGTGGTGGCGAGCGGCTGCAGGCCGATGATCAGGGCGGAGAGGCCGGTCGGCATGCCGTGGAAGACCGCCCAGAACACGCCGCCCAGATAGACGCCGTGGATCAGCGCGCCGGCGACCATCGCATGGGCCGCATCGCGCGGGCTCAGCCGCGCGGCGCCGGTCAGCCAGATCAGCCCGCCGAGCAGCAGCGAGGAGAGCACGAAGCGCACGAACAGGAAGGCGAACGGCTCCGCGTAGGGCATTGCCAAGCCGGCGCCGATGAAGCCCGTCGCCCACAGCAGCACGAACAGGGCGGGCGCGAGGCGGGCGGCTGAAATCATTTGGAAAGCATGTCCGGCGAGGAAGAGGCGCGTTCACCTACACCACAGGCTGCGGCAATCAAACCTAAAGACTTGTGCCAGATGATGTAGGCTGACGCAGGGGAAACATGCGATGCTGTGGAAGCTCGACGTCGGATGGCTGCTGCTCGCCGTCACGTGCGTGGCCATCCTCTCCTTCCTTCTGGCGCTGGCGATCGACGCGGTCCTGGGCCGCGAGGCGAGCCTTGGCGCGGGCAAGAACGCGATGGTGATCACAGGCGGGTTCTTCCTGGCGATCCTCGCGGTCAACAGCTACGGCTACAACCTCGCCGATCTGCGCCTCGCCGTCGCGACCGGGCTGCTGGGCAGCTTCCTCTGCCTGTTCGTCTGCGTCACCGCGAAGAGCCTGCTCAGCCGGTACTGACCGGCGCCAGCCCCACCATCCGCGCGATATCGGCGGGCGTCGCGCCCGCCTCGCGAAGCGACGCGATCGAGGTGTCGCGGCGGCTCTTGGCGAGCTTGCGCCCGTCGTCCCCGAGAATCAGATCGTGATGGGCGTAGAGCGGCACGGCGAGCCCCAGCAGCTCCTGCAGGAGCCGCTGCACCGAGGTTGCCCGGAAGAGATCGCGGCCGCGCACGACATGGGTGATGCCCTGCAGCGCGTCGTCGACGACCACGGCCAGATGGTAGCTCGTCGGGATGTCGCGGCGCGCGACGACGACGTCGCCCCAGGCGAGGGGGTCGGCGCGGACGAGGCCCGTTTCGCCGTCCGGGCCCGCGCCCTCCTCCTCCCAATCGAGGTCTGATCCCACGTGGTCCACCGCCGCTGCCATGTCGAGCCGCCAGGAATAGCGCTCGCCGGCGTTGATGCGCCGTCGCCGTTCGGCATGCGGCAGCGCGCGGTCGGCGTCGGGATAATGCGCCACGCCGTCGGGGTCACGCGGCCAGCTCTTGCCCGCGCCGGAACTCGCCGCGATGTGGGCCTGCATGTCGCCGCGGCTCATGAAAGCGGGATAGACGAGGCCCTCGTCGATCAGCGTATCGAGCGCCACCGCGTAGTCGTCGAAATGGTCGGACTGGCGGCGCACCGGCTCCTCCCATTCGAGGCCCAGCCAGGCGAGGTCGCGCAGGATCTGGTCCTCGAAGGCGCGCGTGCAGCGACCAAGGTCGATGTCCTCGATGCGCAGCAGGAAGCGGCCGCCGGCGAGCCGCGCCATCCGGAAATTGGTCAGCGCCGAGAATGCGTGGCCGAGGTGGAGCTCGCCATTGGGGCTGGGGGCGAACCGGAAGACCGGTCGTGTCATGAGCCATGTCCGCGCAGGATTGGTCTTGCCGGTCCCGATTGCTACGCTCCGCCCGATGCGCCTGCAAGGTGGGCGGGGCAAGGTGAACGGAGGAAGAATGCGCCGCATCAGGAGCCTGGACGACGTTCTGGAGGGGCTGGAGGCGCTGGCTGTCGCCGATCCGCGGCTGGTCGCGGTGCGGGCCTCGGCCGGACAGGTCCCGCTCAGGCTGCTCGAGCCCGGGTTCGCGACCCTTGCCTCGGTCGTCGTCTCGCAGCAGGTGTCGCTCGCCAGCGCGAAGGCGATCTTCGGCCGCCTCACCGCGCTGATCGATCCGCTGACGGCCGAAGGCGTGCTGGCCGCCGGGCCCGACACGCTGCGCCAGGCCGGCCTCTCGCGGCCGAAGATGCGGACGCTGGAGGCGATGGCGAGGCTCGTCGCGGCCGGCGAGCTCGACCTCGCCCATATCGAGCACCTCCCGTCCGAGGAGGCGGTGGCGCGGCTTGTCGCCGTCCCCGGCATCGGTCCCTGGACAGCCGAGAGCTACCTGCTCTTCGCCGTCGGACATCCCGATGTCTTCCCCTCGCGCGATTTGGCGCTGCAGGTCGCCGCGGCCGACGCGCTCGGCCTGCCGGCCCGGCCGGACCATGCCGCGCTGGCGCGAATCGCTTCCTCCTGGAGCCCTTGGAGAGGGGTCGCGGCGCGCCTTCTCTGGGCGCATTATGCCGCCATGCGCGGCCGCGAAGCCGTCCCGGCTGCCGCAGCGTCACGAAAAGTCGAATGATGTTGGGAAGATGAAGCCGCAGCGCACGACAAGACGCTTCACAATCCTGTCACGTCCTGATTACAGTATCCCGGCCGAGAGTCGAACGCCCGATGGAGGTGAGTGAGTGACGATCGCGGTCTCGCCGGACGGGCTGCCTGCCCTGGTGCTGAACGCCGACTACCGCCCGCTGAGCTACTACCCGCTGTCGCTGTGGTCGTGGCAGGATGCGATCAAGGCCGTGTTCCTCGACCGGGTCAACATCGTCGCCGAATACGAGCACGCCGTCTCCTCGCCATCCTTCTCGATGAAGGTGCCGAGCGTCGTCAGCCTCAAATCCTATGTGAAGCCGTCGCGGCATCCCGCGTTCACGCGCTTCAACGTCTTCCTGCGCGACCGCTTCCAGTGCCAGTATTGCGGAACCAAGGAGGATCTGACCTTCGATCACGTCGTGCCGCGGCGCTGCGGCGGTGCGACGACCTGGGAGAACGTCGTCGCGGCCTGCTCGCCGTGCAACCTGCGCAAGGGCGGACACATGCCGGCGGAGGCAAAGATGTGGCCGCTGCAGAAGCCGTTCCGGCCGACGGTGCACGATCTGCACAATAACGGCCGCCTGTTTCCGCCCAACTACCTGCACGAAAGCTGGATGGACTACCTCTACTGGGATGTCGAACTGGAGCCCTGAGGCTTCAGAGCACGGCGCGTGGCTCGAAGCGCCCGCGCACTTCCACATCGAGCAGGAAGAGTTTGCCTGCGTCGGGCTCCGCCGCCCGCTCCTCGTCGCTCATCCCGTTCCACGCGCTCGTCACGACGAGCCTGCCGCCGCCCTTGCCGACGAAGGCGGGGCAGGAGGAGCGGCTGGCCGGCACCGGCACGGTCAGCTTCAGGCTCCCGTCCGGGCCATAGCAGGCGACCTCGCCGCTGCCCCAGCGGGCGTTCCAGAGATTGCCCTCGGCGTCGACGACCGAGCCGTCCGGGCGGCCGCCGCCGCTGCGGCCGTCGGCGAACACTTCCGGCTCGCCGCGCGGCAGGCCGGTATCGGGATCGCAGGCGACCTTGTTCAGCATGCCGACGCGGGTATCGGTGAAATAGGCGGTGGCGCCGTCTGGCGAGAAGCAGATCGAGTTGGTGGTGGTGATGCCGTCGTAGAGCCGGCGCAACTCGCCCCGGAAGTGCCAGTAGATCGAGCCTGCGCCCGTCTCGCCGTCCTTGCCCATCGTGCCGAGCCAAAAGGCACCGCAGGGGTGGACGCGGGCGTCGTTGGAGCGCGTCACCTTGTTGTCGGCCTCGATGTCGAGATGCTTCGACAGCCGGCCGCTCACCGCGTTCCGGAGCCAAAGCCCGGTCTCGGTCAGGACGAGCTGCGTGTCGTCGTCGACGAAGGCGAGCGCGCTTCCCATCTCGGGAAGCTCGTGCACCAGCGTCTCGCCGTCCGGCCAGGCCTTCTCGAGGAGCCGGCGACCGACGATGTCGAACCAGAACAGGCGTTTCGAGACGGGGTCGTAGGTCGGGCCCTCGCCCAGCCGGCAGACATGGTGGGAGGCGACGGTGGTTCCTGCTCCGGTCTTCACATCACGCCTCCATCCACGATCATCGTCTGTGCCGTCATCATCGCCGAAGCGTCGGAGGCGAGGAAGAGGCACGGTCCGACCATATCCTCCACCACCATCTCCCGCTTCAGGCACTGGCGGTCGATATGGGCCGACAGTTTTTCCTCGGTCACCCAGAGGCGCCGCTGGCGCTCGGTGAGCACCCACCCAGGCGCGACGGCGTTTACCCGGATTCCGAAGGGGCCCAGCGCACCCGCGAGGTTTTTCGTCAGGCCGACGACGCCCGCCTTGGCCGCGGCATAGGCCGGAAACTCGCCGCCGTTCAGCATGTAGGCGATCGACGAGAAATTGATGATCGAGCCGCCTCCGACCGCCTTCATTCCGGACATCACGGCCTGCGCCGTGAAGAAGTGCGGTCGCAGATTGACCGCGTGGTTGGCGTCCCAATCGTCGACAGAATAGCCCTCGACGGGCGTCCGGTCGTCGCGGGCGGCGTTGTTGACCAGCACCGTCACCGGTCCATGCGCGGCCGCCGCGTCGGCGACCGCGCCCTGGAGCGCCGCGATGTCGGTGATGTCGGCGTGGATGAAGAGCGGCCGTCGGCCCTCCCGGCGCTCGATCCGGCCGGCGAGGTCCCGGCTCTCGTCAGCCGCGATGTCGATGAAGGCGACGCGTGAGCCTTGCGCCACGAAAGCCTCGACGAGAGCCGCGCCGATGCCCGATCCGCCTCCGGTGATCAGAACGGAGCGTCCTTCGAGGTCGGGATGTCTGGATGAGGGCATCGGCACCACTCGGCGTTGCATCTGGCGCCAGATAGCGGGGGCGGACCCCGGCGTGCAAGGTCAGCGGCAAGAAAAAGGGCGGGCGCCTGAGCGCCCAGCCCTTCGATGTCCGAAGCCTCGTCGCCTAGCGGACGACGTAGACGATCCGGCGCGTATCCGGCTCGATGATGACCGGCTGCTGGTTCACGTAGACGTAGCGGTACTCGTAGTTGGGGATCTCGCGGATCTCGACGGTCTCGGGCACCTGCGCGCCGACCACGACCTCACCCTCGAGATAGACGGGCTCCATCGGGTTGTCGAGCACGTAGGCCCGGGCCTCCGGCGCCAGCGAGCCTTCGAGGATGCCGCCCGTGGCAGCACCCGCCACCGCGCCGACCGCGGCGCCGACCGGTCCTCCGATCAGGGCGCCCGCGACCGCACCGGTCGCGCCGCCGGCAATGGCGCCGCCGCCGGTAGTGGTCGCCTCGTACTGCACCACCGGCACCTCGACCTCGGGCGGACGCTGCGTCACCACCACTTCGGTGCCGCCGAACTCGGTGATGAGATAGTCGGAATAGGCCCAGCCCTCGACGCCGTTGAAGCTGACCTGGCACCACTGGCTGGCCTCGAGGCAGCCGAGGATCGACGCCTGCTGGTCAACGGTGATGACGCCCACCACCTCGTATTGCGGGCCGGGCCCAGAGCGGATGTTGAGGTCGGTGGTGGCAGTGGCCATGGTCTGGGCGAGGGCGGCGCCAGACACCATGATGGCTGCGGCCGAAACCGTAGCGAGAATTGTCCGTTTCATCGTGCGAATCTCCTTGTGGGAATGGGGTATCCCTTCCGAGGCAACCAAACTGTCTGATGCGGATGAAGTTCCCGCGCGATGCGCGCCATGGTTCACATTTGTTAACGTTCCCGATCAAGCTGGCGGGGCGAGGCAACATCCAGTTGCGCGGGAGGGTCGATTCGGCGCTCGGCAAGAAGATCAGGATATATGGCGCCCGCTGCGCAGTCTCTTCTCGGCCGGCCCGGTGCCACCGAGTGATAACGCGGCGATAACCTTGCATCGGGCATGGTCGGGCCTGGTGCCCGCCCTATTTTGGCCGTGCGCTGCGGCCACCAACCGCAATGGAAGAAGGGACCTGTGCCGATGGGGAGTATTGGATGTCGTTGAAGAAGCGAAGCGGTGCGGTCGGCGCCGCTCTGGGAATTCTGTTGTTGGGCCTTGGACCCGCCGCCGCGCAGCAATGCGCCGATGACGGCAGCCGGTTCAACGCGTGGAAGAGCGAGTTCAGGCAGGTCGCAGCTGCAAATGGCGTCGGCCAGCGCGGGCTCGCCGCCCTCGACCAGACCAGCTATTCGACGCAGACCATCTCCGCCGACCGCAACCAGCGCTCCTTCAGGCTGACACTCGAGGAGTTCATGCAGCGTCGCGGCGCCGACACGATCGCGCAGCGCGGGGCGCGGCTCAAGGGCCAGCACTCGGCGCTGCTGCAGCGCATCGAGCAGCAGTACGGCGTCCCGCCCGGCCCGCTCCTTGCGATCTGGGGCATGGAAACGGCCTTCGGCGGCTTCCTCGGCGACCTGAACATCGTCTCCTCGATCGTCACGCTGGCCTATGATTGCCGGCGGACCGAATTCTTCCGCCCGCATGCGGTCGCGGCGCTCCAGCTGGTCGACCGCGGCTGGCTGTCGCCCAGTGCCCGAGGCGCCGCGCATGGCGAGATCGGCCAGACGCAGTTCCTGCCCGGCAACGTCATCCGCTTCGGGGTGGACGGCGACGGGGACGGGCGGGTCGATCTGATCGGCTCGATCCCCGACGCGCTCGCCTCGACGGCCAATTTCCTGCGCGCCCACGGATGGCGGCCGGGTGCAGGATACCAGCCGGGCGAGCCGAACTTCGCGGCGATCCAGGCCTGGAACGCTGCCAGCGTCTACCAGCAGGCGATCGCCATCATCGGCCGGCGCATCGACAGCAGGTGAGCCTCAGGCGGGGCGGCCCAGCACGATGATCTCCCTGGCATCCGCATGCCAGGGGGAGCCGTCCCAGCTGCCCAGCCAGCTTTCGACCTCCAGTCCCGTCTCATCCATGAGGGCGGCGACTTCCTCCCTCGACGGGAAGGCGATGCGGGACCGCGCCGAGTAGGTGCGGCCCTCCGCCGGCACCTCGTAGTGCGTGCCGTAGGTGACGATGCCGGTCGCGTCGTCGCGCTCGAAATCGTTCCAGACGACGATGTCGCCGAGGCTCTCGTGGCGCAGCGTCTCGCGCGACCGCTCGGGCGTCCACTCCTCCCATTCCCGGCAGGCCGGATTGCGCGTGTCGAAGACGAAGCGGGCACCGGGTGCGAGATGAGCGGCAATGGTCGCCAGGATATCGCGCCGGTCGCCGCCCGTCAGGAAGACCTGGAAGGCGTGGCCGGTCAGGACGACGAGGTCGAAGCGGCGGCCGAGGCGCACGGTTCTCGCATCCTCGCAGGTCCACGAGACGCGCTCGCCGCCCGGCCGCGTGCGAGCGATCTCCAGCATTGCCGGTGCCGGATCGACGCCCGCCACATCGCGCCGGCCGTCCGCGGCCAGTCGTGCGGCCAGCCTGCCGGTGCCGCAGCCGAGATCGAGCACGGAGCCGCAGCCTTCTGCCAGACCAGTGCAGAACGCGAGATCCTCGCGCCAGCCGTTCTCCAGGTCGTAGAAGCGGGCGATGTCGGGATCGCGGTAGAGGGGATCGTCCTCCATCGACCGCGATCCCACGGCCGTCAGGCCTTGCGGCCGCGCGCCGCGAGCGTCCGCAACCTCAGCGCATTGAGCCGGATGAAGCCCTCGGCGTCCTTCTGGTCGTAGGCGCCGCGATCGTCCTCGAAAGTGACGAGCGCGTCAGAATAGAGCGATTTGGGCGAGCGGCGGCCGGTGACGATGACGTTGCCCTTGTAGAGCTTCAGCCGGACTTCGCCCTCGACGTCCTCCTGGCTCTTGTCGATCAGCGCCTGCAGCATCTCGCGCTCGGGCGAGAACCAGAAGCCGTTGTAGATGAGCTCGGCGTAGCGCGGCATGAGCTCGTCCTTGAGATGCGCCGCGCCGCGGTCGAGCGTGATCGATTCGATCGCCCGGTGGGCGGCAAGCAGTATCGTGCCGCCCGGCGTCTCGTAGACGCCGCGCGACTTCATGCCGACGAAGCGGTTCTCGACGAGGTCGAGGCGGCCGATGCCGTTGTCGCGGCCGAGATCGTTGAGCGCTGAGAGCAGCGTCGCCGGCGACATCGCCTTGCCGTCGAGGGAGACGGCGTCGCCCTTCTCGAAGCCGATCACGACGTCGGTCGGCGCATCGGGCGCCTCCATCGGCGAGATGGTCCGCTGATGGACATATTCCGGCGGCTCCTGCCACGGATCCTCGAGCACCTTCCCCTCCGACGAGGAGTGGAGGAGGTTCGCGTCGACCGAGAAGGGCGCCTCGCCGCGCTTGTCCTTGGCGATCGGAATCTGGTGCTTCTCGGCGAAGTCGATCAGGTCTGTGCGCGACTTGAATTGCCAGTCGCGCCACGGCGCGATGACCTTGATGTCGGGGTTGAGCGCATACGCCGAAAGTTCGTACCGCACCTGGTCGTTGCCCTTGCCGGTTGAGCCGTGAGCCACGGCGTCGGCACCCTCTTCCTTGGCGATCTCGATCAACCGTTTGGCGATCAGGGGCCGGGCGATCGAGGTGCCGAGCAGATAGAGCCCCTCATATTGCGCGTTCGCGCGGAACATCGGGAAGACGAAGTCGCGCACGAACTCCTCGCGGACGTCCTCGACATAGATCTTCTTCGCGCCAAGCATCTCGGCCTTGCGGCGAGCCGGCTCGAGGTCGTCGTCGCCCTGGCCGAGATCGGCCGTGAAGGTCACGACCTCGGCGTCGAACTCGGTCTGCAGCCACTTGAGGATGATCGACGTGTCGAGGCCGCCGGAATAGGCGAGCACGACCTTCTTGACGTCCTTGAACTTCGACATCTGCGGCGTCCCGGGGGTTGTTGCGGCCGACGGCTGGCCGCGGAATGAAGACGGCGGTCTTTTATCAGGAACGCCCCGACCGGCAAGGGGCGGCGCCGGCCGATGTCGCCGCGTCCGGGTTGCGGGCGGGCCGGCGTCGGCTACACTCGACAGGTGATTCCCAGGGGATGGGTTTGCCGTTGCCGATTCCGGATGTCGTCTGGCCGCGCCGCGCGGCGCTCCTCGCCGCCACGCTGGCCGGGCTGTGGCTCGCTACCGGCGGCGCCGCGACTGCGCAGGACCGCTGGGCCGCCGACGATGTGACGGCGCGCGCCGTCCTGCCTGCGCCGTCGGGCAACGGCACCGTGACCGGCGCCACCATGCTTTGTAGCGAGCAGCGCTTCTCGCTCCTCCTGGCGCTCGACGGCGCGACCGCGGCCGAGGAGGCGGCGACGCTGTCCGTCGACCGGCGCGACTTCGCCACCATGGCGGCTCCCGACGAGCAGGGTCTCAACGTCGCAGTCCCCGCCGAGGCCATCGAGCCGCTGAAACTCGGGCGGCTCATGCGGCTGGCCGTGGCAGGCGAGCTGGGCGAGCGCCTCGGCGCGCAGGAGTTCTCGCTGGCTGGCTCGCGCGTCGCGCTGACGGCGATGGAGGAAATCTGCTCGCGGCCGGACATGTCTGCCTACCAGGCGGTGACCTTCACCCCCTATTCCTCCTATGGCGGGCTGGCACGGGAACTGCGCGACGCCGACATCGTCGCCTTCCGCCGGTCGACGGCCTCCGAGCCGGTGCTGACGGTCGCGATGGTCGAGATGGGCGAGCGGCGGCGGGTGCTCTTCACGCGGCTCTGCGGCTCGTCGTGGTATTACGGCGTCTCCGGCTGCAACGTGACGGGCTTCTCGACGGACCAGTTCGGCGACTGGCGGGCGGTCTACGACTCGGAAGGCGTGCAGCTGCACCTCGACTGGTCGCACCTCTCCGAAGGCCGCCCCAACCTCGTCACCCTTCCCCTGCGGGGGCGCGGCGATCCGATCCACTGGCGCTGGGACGGGCGCCGTTACGGCATCCTCACCAACTAAGGGATTGCTTTCCGCGGCCTTCCTTCGTGCCGCAGATGTTGCCAAGCGGTTGGAAAGCGGCCAAGATTGTGGTGGCCGGCAGTTCGGGAGGTTCCGCTCGCAGCGAGCGGCCGTGGCCCGGCCAAGCATCGATGGGAGGATTGGCGCGGTTCGTTCTCGATCCCGCGCCCGTCTGCAAATCTTTGAACATGTGAATGGTCCGGAAGAATGGATTCCGGGATTGTATCGTTCATGGCCAGCCTGGGAGGAAAGCCAATGTCAGGCAACGAGAATACCAACAACGATTCGCGGGTATCGCGCAGGTCCTTCCTCAGGAAGGGTGCGATGCTCGGCGGCGTCGCGGCCGCGGGAGGCCTCGCCGCACCGGCGGTGCTCGCCCAGAGCCCGCTCGTCGTCAAGATGCAGACCTCGTGGCCGGCATCCGACATCTGGATGGACTTCGCGCGCGAGTACACAACCCGCGTCGAGGAGATGTCGGCCGGCCGGCTGCAGTTCGACCTTCTGCCTGCCGGTGCCGTGGTCGGGGCCTTCCAGGTCATGGACGCCGTCCATGACGGCGTGCTCGACATGGCCCATACCGTTCCGGTCTACTGGTACGGCAAGTCCAAGGCCGCGTCGTTCTTCGGCACCGGCCCGGTCTGGGGCGGCAACGCCAACACCATGCTCGGCTGGTTCTACCAGGGCGGCGGCGCCGAACTCTATCGCGAGCTGACGCAGGACATCCTGAACCTCAACGTCTACGGCTTCATGGGCTTCCCGATGCCGGCCCAGCCCTTCGGCTGGTTCAAGGTCGAGGTCAACACGGCCGCCGACCTGCAGGGCTTCAAGTACCGCACCGTCGGCCTCGCGGCCGACCTCCTGCAGGCCATGGGCATGAGCGTCGCACAGCTTCCGGGCGGCGAGATCGTGCCGGCGATGGAACGCGGCGTCATCGACGCGTTCGAGTTCAACAACCCGTCGTCCGACCTTCGCTTCGGCTCGCCCGACGTCGCCAAGAACTACTACCTGTCGTCCTACCATCAGGCGTCGGAGAGCTTCGAGTTCCTGGTCAACCGCGACTTCTTCGACGATCTCGAGCCGGACCTGCAGGCGATCATCAAATACGCCGTCGAGGCCGTTTCGACCTCGAACACCGCGCTTGCCATGAAGGAATACTCGGCCGACCTGGTCCGCATCCAGGATGAGCACGGCGTCACCGTCCACCGCACGTCGCAGGACATCCTGGCCGCCCAGCTCGAGGCCTGGGACCAGCTCATCGCCGATCTGGAGCAGGACGAGTACTCGAAGCGCGTCATGGACAGCCAGCGCGCCTGGGTCGAGCAAGTCGCCTACTACGAGCTGATGAACTCGCCCGACCTCGCGCTCGCCTATGAGCACTACTTCCCGGGCAAGCTCAAGCTCTAGTCCCGGCTTGATCAACGGGCCGGGCACGCGCTGCCCGGCCCATTCTCGGAGGGGTTCTTGGTCGCTTTCATCACCTTTGCCGACCGGCTGTCGGCATGGTTCGGCAAGGTCTTCGGCTGGCTCATCATCCTGATGACGCTCGGGATGAGCTACGAGGTCTTCGTCCGCTACGTGCTCAACCGGCCGACCGCCTGGTCGCTGGACGTGTCGTTCATCATGTACGGAACGCTGTTCATGATGGGCGGCGCCTATACGCTCTCGCGGGGCGGCCACGTGCGCGGCGACTTCCTCTACCGGCTGTGGTCGGTGAGGACGCAGGCGACGGTCGACCTCTTCCTCTACATCCTCTTCTTCTTCCCCGGCGTGATCGCGCTCATGGTGACCGGCTGGAAATATGCCGCCCGCTCCTGGAGCTATGGCGAGGTGAGCATCAACAGCCCCGCCGGCATCCCCGTCTTCCAGTTCAAGTCCGTCATCGTGGCGGCCGGCATCCTTCTGTTCATCCAGGGCATCGCGCAGGTCATGCGCTGCATCCTGGCCATCCGCGAGGGGTACTGGCGCCAACCTGACGAGGACGTCGTGGAGACCGGCGACCTCCTCATCCAGCAGCAGCAACAGAAGGCGGAAAGCCGGCAGTAGCCGGCCGGGCGGGCACGCCCCGCGACGCTCATCACTTGGAGATGCGAGAGTGACCGACCCTCAAGTAGCCCTGATGATGCTCGGCATCTTCATCGTGCTTGTGTTTCTCGGCTTCCCCATCGCCTTCACGCTGATGGCGCTCGGGATCTTCTTCGGCTACTACGCCTATTTCGACCCGGGCCGCATGTGGCGCACCTTCAACCGGCTGGGCGAGGACGCCGACAACTGGACCTGGGCCACGTCCTGGCTCGACGGCTTCTTCAACAACCGGATCTTCGATCTCTTCGTCAACCAGACCTACACGGTGATGTCAAACGAGGTGCTGACGGCGGTGCCGCTGTTCCTCTTCATGGGCTACATCGTCGAGCGCGCCAACATCGTCGACCGGCTCTTCACCACGCTCAACATCGCCTCCAAGAACATCCCCGGCTCGATGGGCGTCGCCGCCCTCGTCACCTGCGCGCTGTTCGCGACCGCCACGGGCATCGTCGGCGCGGTCGTCACGCTGATGGGGCTGCTCGCGCTGCCGGCGATGCTCAAGGCCCGCTACGACACCAGCTTCGCCTCCGGCATCATCTGCGCCGGCGGCACGCTCGGCATCCTCATCCCGCCCTCGATCATGCTGATCGTCTACGCGGCGGCGTCGGGCGTGTCGATCGTCCGGCTCTATGCGGCGGCGCTGCTGCCTGGCCTGCTCCTCGTCGGGCTCTATCTCGTCTATGTGATCGGCCGCTCGATCATCCAGCCGAACATCGCGCCCAAGCCGACGAAGGACGAGGTGCCCGACGTGCCGTTCCTGCGGCTCGCCTGGATGCTGGCGACGTCGTTCTTCCCGCTCGCCTTCCTGATCCTGGCGGTGCTCGGCTCGATCCTGTTCGGGCTGGCGACGCCGACCGAGGCGGCTTCGATCGGCGCGCTCGGCGGCATGGTGCTGGCGATCGCCTACGGCGCGATGACCTTCCAGCGGCTGCGCGAGTCGGTCTATCTGACGGTACGGACCACGGCGATGGTGTGCTGGCTGTTCGTCGGCTCCTACACCTTCTCCTCGGTCTTCTCCTATCTGGGCGGCGAGCACCTGATCTCGGAATTCGTCGGCGGCCTCAACCTGACCCCGCTGCAGTTCCTACTGCTCGCGCAGCTCATCATCTTCCTGCTCGGCTGGCCGCTCGAATGGTCGGAGATCATCATCATCTTCGTGCCGATCTTCCTGCCGCTGCTGCCGCAGTTTGGCATCGATCCGCTGTTCTTCGGCATCCTGGTGGCGCTCAACCTGCAGACGAGCTTCCTCACGCCACCGATGGCGATGTCGGCCTACTATCTGAAGGGCATCGCGCCGCCGCAGGTGCAGCTGACCATGATCTTCAAGGGCGTCATGCCGTTCCTGTTCATGGTCTTCATCTCGATGGCGATGATCTACATCTTCCCCGAACTCGTGTTCCACCTGCCGCAGGCCTTCTATGGGCGCTAGCAGCTTCCCCCTGCGCAAGCGAACAGAGCCGAACCCGCTCATCGGGCTCGGCGCGACCGAGCTCCGCGACCGGCTGGCGCGAGGCGCCGCGCGTGCGGCCGACCTCGCCCGCGCCCTCATCGACCACATTGCGGAACGTGAAGGCGAGGTCTCGGCCTGGGCACGGCTCGACGAGGATCACGTCATGGGCCAGGGGCGGGCGCTCGACGCGCTGCGCGGGACGGGGCGGGCGATCGGGCCGCTGCACGGCCTCCCTGTCGCCGTCGCGGACACGATCGATACGGTGAAAGTCCAGACGGCGCGCGGCACGGTGCTCGACGAGGGCCGCCTGCCGCCCGCCGACGCCTTCGTCGTCCAGCGGCTCAAGGCTTCGGGCGCGCTGATCCTCGGCAAGACGCGGACGGCGGAGCTGGGCGTCGGCGAGCCGGCCGCCACGCGCAATCCGTGGGCGCCCGGACAGGGAGCCGCCGGTGCCTGCGCCGGCGCTGCCGCCGCCGTCGCCGCCGGGATGGCGGCCGCTTCCGTCGACAGCAGCTCGGCCGGCGGCATCGCAACCTCCGCCTCCGCCTGCGGTGTCGTCGGGTTCAAGCCGACCTACGGATCCATTCCCCGGCCGGGGGTCCTGGCACGCGCGCCGAGCCTCGACACGGTCGGCTGCTTCGCGCGCAGCGTCGAGGACGCGGCGCTCATCGCCGACGCGCTGTTCGGATACGACCCGCTCGATGCCGCGACGGAGCCGTCGGCGCCGCCGCGCCTCGCCGAGACCGCGCTCGCCGATCCGCCGGTGACGCCGATGATCGCCTTCGTCCGTCCGCCGGGGCACGAGGCGGCGGCGGAGGAGACGATGCTCGCCTTTCGCGAGTTGGCCGAGGCGCTTGGCGGGCAGTGCTTCGAGGCTGCGCTGCCCAACGCCTTCGCGGAGGCCGCCGCGGCGCACCGGCGCATCGAGCGGGCGGAGATCGCCAAGTGCCTTTACGGGCACGAGCGGCGCGGCGCGGAGCGGCTGTCGCCCGCGCTACGGGCGGCGCTCGACGAAGGCAAGTCGGTGCTTGCCCGCGACTACATCTCGGCCCTCGACTGGCCGGACGTGCTCAATGCCGGGCTTTCCGAGATATTCGAGCGCTGCGACGCGCTCATGACGCTGGCCGCGCCGGGAGAGGGCGGTCCGGAAGAGGTCGACTTCGGCGCGCTGTGGACGCTCTGCAGGACGCCGACGGTTACCCTGCCGCTCCTGCAGACCGGCGGCGGCCTGCCGCTCGGGGTGCAGCTTGTCGGCCGCCGCGGCGACGACGCGCGGCTCCTGCGGACCGCGCGCTGGCTGAGCGGCCGGCTCGCCGAAATGGGAGAGAACGCATGAGAAGCGTCAGCGACATCCTGATGGCGGTTATCGCGCTTGCCGTGCTGGCCGTCTTCCTCGGCATCCTCGCCTGGCGGGTTCCGCGGCTCGACCTGGCGGCCGTCATCACGATCACGCTCCTCTTGGCGACCTGGGATCTCATCTCCTCCGCGCGCCGCCGCCCGCGACACCCGCGTCACGACAGGCCGCCCGAGACGACGTGAGGCCTCAGGCTTCTCCGGGAACCGCCTTGCGTTCCGGCGGCCAGAGCCCGGCGGAGCGGCCGGCGACCAGCCAGTAGGCCAGCCCGCCCACCATTCCGGCGGCGATGCCGGCCGAGGCGAATCCCGGATTGGCGGTCGCCGGATGGGCGCCCGGATCGACCCAGGAAAAGCCGAGCACGAAGAGCGCTGAGGCACCGCCCGCCAGCGCGTGGAAGAGCCAGTCCCGCCGCGCGAGGAACTCCGAGAAGAGGATCAGCAGGCAGACGGGGATGAAGGCGAGCCAGGCCAGGAACATCGTGAAGAAGGCGACCGAGGTCCAGAAGCCGGGCCGCGACACCTGCGCGAAATCCGCCCTCAGCACATCGAGGGCGGAGAAGATCGCGACGTTGAGGAAGAGGCTCGCCGCCAGCGCGCCCGCGACGAAGCCCGTCAGGATGACGGCCAGCCGCCAAAGGTAGAAGAGGACCCGCCTCAAGTCTCGCCGTGCCCGGCGATCATCATCGCCTCGAGCGCCAGCCGGTCGACCTTGCGCATGCGCTCCGATTCCGACTTGAGCTGGCCGCAGGCCGCGAGGATGTCGCGGCCGCGCGGGGTGCGGATCGGTGAGGCGTAGCCGGCGCGGTTCACCGTATCGGCGAAGGCCTCGATCGTCTCCCAGTCCGAACACTGGTAGTTGGAGCCAGGCCACGGATTGAATGGGATCAGGTTGATCTTGGCCGGGATGCCCCTGAGGAGCTTGACCAGCTCGCGCGCATCGGCCTGGCTGTCGTTGATGTCCTTCAGCATCACGTATTCGAAAGTGATGCGGCGGGCGTTGGACAGGCCCGGATAGGCGCGGCAGGCCTCGATCAGCTCGGCCAGCGGATACTTCTTGTTGATCGGCACCAGGATGTCGCGCAGATCGTCGCGGACGGCGTGGAGCGAGATCGCCAGCATGACGCCGATCTCGGCACCCGTGCGATAAATCTCCGGAACAACGCCGGACGTCGAGAGCGTGATGCGCCGCTTGGACAGCGCGAGCCCGTCGCCGTCCGAGGCGACCAGCAGCGCCTGCTTGACGTTCTCGAAATTGTAGAGCGGCTCGCCCATGCCCATCATGACGATGTTCGAGACCTTGCGGCCCTCGAGCGGCACGATCGCGCCGGCCGGCGTGTCGCGGTCCGGGAAGTCGCCCAGCCTTTCGCGCGCCACGAGCAACTGGCCGAGAATCTCGTCCGGGCCGAGGTTGCGGACCAGCTTCTGGGTGCCGGTGTGGCAGAAGGAACAAGTGAGCGTGCAGCCGACCTGGGAGGAGACGCAGAGCGTGCCGCGGCCTTCCTCCGGGATATAGACCGTCTCGACCTCGACCGGGCGTCCCGCGCCGCGTGGCGCGAAGCGCAGTAGCCACTTCCGCGTGCCGTCATTCGAGACCTGTTCCTCGACGATCTCCGGCCGCGCGATCGAGAAGCGGTCAGCCAGCCCGCTGCGCAGGTCCTTGGAGACATTGCGCATGTCGTCGAAGTCGGAGACGCCGCGGACATAGAGCCAGTGCCAAAGCTGCTGTGCGCGCATCTTGACCTGCCGCTCCGGCACGCCGGCCTCGGCAAGCGCCTGCGCCAGCCCGTCACGCGTCAGGCCGACGAGCGACGGCTTCTCCTTCGCGGCCGGGCGGAACGCGGCGCGGGAATCGAGGCTGGTGAGGTCGAGCGTGAGCGACATGGCGTCCGATATAGGCGAGGCGCGCCGGAATCGCCAGCGGGCCGCTTGGAAGCGGCCCGCGAGACGCCGAAAACTAGCGGCAGTCGTTGATCGAGTTGAGCGCCGCCGTGACGCCGCGGAGCGAGAAGGTGTAGCTCACGTCGCGCGGGCGTGACGAGCGGGCGGCGACGCGCATCTCGGAGCCCGACTTCATCGCCTCGACGAGTTGCGTCTCCTCGGCGGCGTTGCCGATCCAGGCCGAACCGCCCGACGGGTCCATGTTGAAGGTGCGGTCGCCGATGGTGACGCGGATCTGGGAGCCCTGCGCGAACTCGTAGCCCATCGCCCGGAAGCTCGGCTCGAGCTGCACGTTCTGGTTAGGCTTCCTGGTCACCAGGAAGAAGATGTCGCCGTGATTGACGCCTTCGGACGGGTTGAAGGCCGACGGAACGCTGGCGATGTAGCAGACCGGTCCGCTGTCGGTGCGGTAGTTGTAGGAGCCCCAGGCATTGTGCTGGCCGGTCTGGGTCGCGACCTGGGCCGAAGCTGCCGTCGCCGTTGCGGCGAAGGCCAGTCCTGCGAGAGTGGTAGCAAGTGCGCGCATCTATGTTCCCGTGATCTTAAGCGTGATCCGTCTCGTTGATGAGGAGGGCGCCGCCAATGCCGCCCATTTCATCAATACTTAATCAGGGTTACTGAAGCGTGAACGAGCGCATCCGCACATCTCGTCTCCTGCCCGAGAGCCCCACGAAGTCCCGGCCTGCCCCGCATCGCGGACCTGCCCGTTCCTAGTCCCTACCGGAGTTTGAAGGCCGCAAAAGCGGCAAGAATTTGGCTTGATGCCCGGCGGCCGAATCAGCGCCGGGCACCGGGGGAGCCGGCTGCGCCCGCCGCGCCCCAGGCGCGCAGCCCGTCGAGCAGCGAGGCGAGGTCGCCGGGCGGTTCGGACGCGAAGACCAGCCGTTCGCCCGTCGCCGGATGGTGGAAGGCGAGGCTGCGCGCATGGAGCGCCTGCCGGCCGAGGGCGCGGACGCGTTCGCGGAGTTCCGGCGGCAGCCGGTTCGCCTTGGTGGCGAAGGCGCGGCCATAGAGCTGGTCGCCGACGAGCGGGTGGCCGATATGCGCCATGTGGACGCGGATCTGGTGGGTGCGGCCGGTCTCCAGCCGGCACTCGACCAGCGCGGCGATCGGCGCGGCCGGATCGCCGAAGCGCTCCACCACCCGGTAGTGCGTCACCGCCTCGCGCGCGTCGGCATGCGTCGGCGCAACGACGGCCCGCCTGGTGCGGTCGGCCGAATCGCGGCCGAGCGGGGCGTCGATCCTGCCGGCCATACTCGGCGGCTCGCCCCACACCAGCGCAATGTATCGGCGCTCGAGGTCGCCGCTGCGGCCGTGGTCGGCGAAGGCGGCGGACAGCGCGCGATGGGCGGCGTCCGTCTTGGCGACCACCATCACGCCGCTGGTATCCTTGTCGAGCCGGTGCACGATGCCCGGCCGGCGGACGCCGCCGATGCCCGAGAGCGAGGCGCCGCAATGGTGGATGAGCGCGTTGACCAGCGTCCCCGCCGGATTGCCTGCGCCCGGATGAACGACCATCCCAGCCGGCTTGTCGAGGACGACGAGATGCTCGTCCTCGTGGAGGATGTGGAGCGGCAGCGCCTCGGGCTCCGGCTCGGCCGGCTCCGGCTCCGGCATGCCGATCTCGATCGTCTCGCCGCCCTGGAGCCGGTGGCGGGCCTCGCGCACCGGCTTCCCGGCGATCGTCACCTCACCCGCCTTGATCAGCGCCTGTATGCGGCTGCGCGACAGGTCGGGCTCGAGCGCGCCGGCGAGGAAGCGGTCGAGCCGCTCGCCGGCTGCCTCCGGGCCGGCCAAGACTTTCCTTGTCGGAAGGGCTTCGTTATCAGGGTCGCCCATCCGCACTCCGCCGAAGAGCATCGCACCGCATGGCCAGCCCCAACGCCGACCCGCACGACCCGCCACTCGATCCGGCCGCCGAGAGGGTACGTCGCAAGCTCGCGCGCTTCATGGTCATCAATCTGGCCATCCTGTTCGTCGCGGTTATGGCGGTGGTGGTGGCGCTTGTCTATCGCTCGGGCAGGAACGAGGAGGCGCGCCCCCCGGCGGTTTCCGAACTTCCCGTTCCGCCCGCGGGATCGGTCCTGTCCGGGGAGATCGCACTGCCGGCGGGCGCGAGGCTTCTCTCCCACGCGCTTTCCGGCAACCGCCTCACCCTCGATGTCGAGCAGGGCGGCGAGCGCATAATCCTGATCTACGATATCGGCGAAGGGCGCGTGATCGGACGATTCACGATCGTCTCGCCCTAAGGGGTCTCGGACCCCCCTATCTCCAGTGGACCATCGGCAGGCCAGACACCGGGCTGCGGAAGAACGGAATGCGCGTGCCGCGCAGCGAGCCGATATAGACGTTCCGTAAGTCCGGTCCGCCGAAGGTGACGGAAGCGAACCATGGCGCGATCTCGCCGCCGCAGGCCAGCATGTGGGCAGGCGTCACCTCGTCGCGCTCGAACGCCTCGTAGAGCGCCTTCGAAGGCTCCGGGTTGTCGTCGTCCAGGATGACCCGGAAATCGCCGTCGGGGGCGATGGCGAAGATGCGGTCCGACATCACATGCGTGCCCCAGAGATTGCCGTAGGCGTCGAAGGCGATGCCGTCGATGAAGCCGCCCGTGTCGGAAGGGCCGAAGGTTTCGCGCGCCACCGCTTCGCCCTGGCCGTCGATCCTGAGCCGCGTGATGCAGCGCCCGGTCGTCTCGACCACGTAGAGCCACTCCTCCCTGGCGTCGAAGCGGATCTCGTTGGTGAACCGGAAGCCGTCGGCCACGATCCGCGCGCCCTTCTCGTCCAGCACGGCGATATAGCCATCGGCGATCTTCGGGCTGACCGCCTCCATCCAGTTGACGATGCGGGTCGAGATCGTGAGCCAGATGCGGCCCATCGAATCGCGCAGGACGAAATTGACCTTGCCGATCGGCGTGCCGTCGATCGTGTCGAGGAGCACAGTCGTCTGGCCGCTGCGCGTCATGCGCTCCAGCCGGTCGGTGCCGAAGTTCGAGATCAGGATCGACCCGTCGGCGTCGAAGGCGAGGCCGTTGGGCAGGGTGCCCTTGGTGAAGCGGTCGGCCTCGTCCTGCGTGGCCCCGAATGTCGTGTCGAGCGCCTGGGCGACCAGTTCCTGCGATCCGTCGGGCCGGATGTGGACGACACCGCCCCGAGCATCCGCAGACCACAGCGAGCCGTCCGGCTCGGCGAGGATGCATTCGGGCCGCTGCAGGTCGTAGCCGACATAGGAGATGTCGGCCTTCGTCACCGTGAAGCCGTCGATCGGGTTGGCCATCGCCGCTCTCTTAGAACGCCACCCGGTCGCCGCCCTTGAGCGCCAGCATCTCGCGCGCCTCCGCAGGAGACGCGACCTCGAGGTCGAGCGACTCGATGATGGTGCGGATCTTGGAGACCTGCTCGGCATTGCTGGCCGCCAGCCGCCCGGGGCCGACATAGAGGCTGTCCTCCAGCCCAACCCGCACGTTGCCGCCGAGCACCAGCGCCTGCGTCAGCGTGGGCATCTGGTGGCGCCCCGCCGCCAGCACCGACCACTGGTAGCTCTCGCGCCCGAACAGCTTGTCCGCCGTGTTGCGCATGAAGGCGACGTTGTCGGGATCGGCGCCGATGCCGCCCAGGATGCCGAAGATGGTCTGGATCAGGAAGGGTGGCTTGACGAGGCCGCGATCGACGAAATGCGCCAGGTTGTAGAGGTGGCCGACATCGTAGCACTCGTACTCGAAGCGCGTGCCGTGGCCCTCGCCGAGCTCCCTGATGACGCGCTCGATATCCTTGAAGGTGTTGCGGAAGATGAAGTCGTCGGAGGCGAGCAGGAACGGCTTCTCCCACTCGAACTTCCATTCCTTGTATTTCGCAGCCATCGGGAAGATGCCGAAATTCATCGACCCCATGTTGAGCGAGCACATTTCCGGCGAGGCGCGGAGCGCCGCCGCCAGCCTCTGCTCGAGCGTCATGCCGAGGCCGCCGCCGGTCGTGATGTTGATGACCGCATCGGTCTGCTGCTTGATGATCGGCAGGAACTGCATGAAGACGTCGGGGTCGGGCGAGGGCCGCCCGTCCTTCGGGTCGCGGGCATGGAGGTGCAGGATCGATGCGCCCGCCTTGGCCGCGTCGACTGCCTGCTCGGCGATCTCGGACGGGGTCCAGGGCAGCCCTTCCGACATGGTCGGCGTGTGGATGCCGCCCGTCACGGCGCATGTGATGATGACCTTGCGTGCTTCCTTGGCCATTGCCCGGCTCCTCAGCGTTTCTTGTTGTCAGTTGTCGAAAATCGCGACGGCGCGGATGAAGCCCGCCGATGCCGCCCGGATCTTGAATGGGAAGCAGGAAATCCTGAATCCCGTCGGCGGAAGCTGGTCAAGATTGGTCAGCTTCTCCATGTGGCAGTAGCCGATGTCCATGCTGGCGCGGTGACCCTCCCAGACGATCGAACCGTCGCCCGTCTCGGCGTAGCGCCTGCTGGTGAAGGAGAAGGGGGCGTCCCAGCTCCAGCCGTCGGTGCCGGTCACGCGCACGCCGCGCTCGAGCAGCCAGAGCGTCGCCTCGCGGCCCATGCCGCAGCCCTTGTTGAGGTAGTCCGGCCGCCCGTAGGCCTCGCCCGCCGCGGTGTTGATGACGACGATCTCCAGCGGCTTCAGCTCGTGCCCGATCCGCCCAAGTTCCGCCTCGACGTCCTTCGCCGTCACGACGTAGCCGTCGTCGAAATGGCGGAAATCGAGCTTCACGCCGGGCTGGAAGCACCATTCGAGCGGCACCTCGTCGATGGTGATGGCCCGCTTGCCGCCGTCCATGGTGGAGTGATGGTGATAGGGCGCGTCGAGATGGGTGCCGTTATGGGTGATCATCTCCAGCTTCTCGACCGCCCAGCCCTCGCCGCCCGGCAGCTCCTCCGGCTTCATGCCCGGGAAGAAGCTCAGCACCTGGCCCGCCGTCGTCTTGTGGTCGAGATAGGTGATCTTCGGCTCGAAGCCGGGGGGATCGGAGGCGATGCCGGATTCGAGCGGAACGGAAAGGTCGACGATGCGCATCTTGGTGTCCTCGTTCGGTCAGAGAAGTCCCGTCGCGATCCACGGGAAGGCGACGATGAGGAGGAGGGTGAGGAGCATGATGAGGGCGAACGGCGCGGCGCCGGCGAAGACGTCGTTGAGGCTGATCGAGCGGTCGTCCAGCGCGCCCTTGATGACGTAGACCGAGAGGCCGAGCGGCGGCGTGAGCAGCCCGATCTCGACCGCCAGCACGGTGACGATGCCGAACCAGATCAGGTCCATCTGAAGCGCCGCGGCCACCGGCAGGACGAGCGGCAGGGTGATCAGCATGATCGAGGAGGAATCGAGGATCGTGCCGAGGAGGATGAGCACCGCGACATAGAAGAGCAGGAAGCCGTAGACGCCGACATCGAGCCCGATGATCCACTGCGTCAGGAAGGTCGGCAGGCCGGACAGCGCCAGGAAGCGGCTGTACATCGTGGCGGCGATGATCAGGAAGCAGATCGCGGCGGTGATGTGGCCCGTCTCCAGCGTCACCCCCCACAGGGCGCGTGGGCCGAAGCGGCGCTTTGCGGCGGCGATGACGATGGCCCCGAGCGCCCCGATCGCGCCGGCCTCGGTCGGTGTGAAGATGCCGCCATAGATGCCGCCCAGCACCAGGCCGATGAGGAGCACGATCGGCAGGAGCTTCGAGGCCGTGTCGCGGGCGGCCGCAGCCGAGCTCATCGGCGGCGCCTCGACCGGCCGTGGTGTGCCGGTGAAACCCGGGAAGAAGCGGACCATCACCCAGATGCCGGCGCAGAAGGCGACTGAGAGGAGGATTCCAGGCCCGATGCCGGCGATGAACAGGCGGCCGACCGACTGCTCGGCGATGATGCCGTAGAGGATGAGGAGCAGGCTCGGCGGGATCATCATGCCGAGGATCGAGCTGCCGGCGACGACGCCGGTCGCGAAGCGCCGGGAATAGCCGATGCGCATCATCTCCGGCACGGCCACCTTGGCGAAGACGGCGGCCGAGGCGATCGAGATGCCGGTGATCGCGGCGAAGATCGAGTTGGCTCCGACGGTCGCCATGCCGAGGCCGCCGAGTATGCCGCGGAAGGCGCGGTTGGCGACGTCGAACGTGTCGCGTCCGACGTCGGCGCGGCTGACCACCAGTCCCATCAGCACGAAGAGCGGCACGACGCCGAAGAGATAGCTGGAGATGCTTTCGCGCGCCGCGAGCGACAGGATGCGCGCCGCCTGGTCAGCATTGTCGCGCAGGAGCCAGATGCCGGCGAAGCTGACCAGCGCCAGAGCGATCGCGACGTGCAGGCCGGTGTAGATCAGGATGAGGATGGCCGCCAGCGAGGCGAGGCCGATCTCTATGCCGGTCATTCGCCCGCCCCCCGGTGCGGCTGCGCGGCGAGCACGAGGAGCGAGATCGTGCGCTGGAGGAAGACCAGGAAGAGAAGCGCCGAGCCGACGAGCACGATCAGATGCACCGGCCAGATCGGCGCGATGAACTGCCCGACGGTGCCCACCGTCTCGCCGCGCCCGTAGCTGCGCATGAAAAGCGGGTGGAAGGCGGTGATCAGGATGCCGACGAGGACGGCGCCCGCCGCATGCATCAGCGCGTCGACCACATTGCCCGCCCTCGGGTGGCGGCGGTGCAGAAAGCCAAGGAAGGCGTCGCTGCGCGTCAGCTTGCCGCGGGCCAGCGTGTTCGCGATCTGCAGGAAGACGATCGCCAGGATCGACATGGCGACCATTTCCGGCACACCCGCGATCGGGCGGCCGAAGCCGAAGCGGCCGATCACGTCGGCCGAGATCAGGAGCATGATCGCCAGGATGCCGACCGTCCCCACCATGCTTGCAAGCGCGGTCACCCGCTCGAGCAGCCCTGCGGCAAGGTCGAGCGGCCGGTAGCCGGTGCTGTGCTCGCTGGGCGAGATCATTCCTGGTTCCGATCGATTGGAGGGCCACCCGCCCCGCGAGGTTTCGGGGCGGGTGAAGGGCGCCCTGTCAGCGCTGCGACCAGTCGCGCGGCAGCTCCACGCCCGCCTCCTTGAGGGCGGAAATGTAGGCATCGAGCACTTCCGAGCCGGGCAGGCCCTTGGCGTCGGCGTCGTCCGCCCAGGCGGCAGCCACCTGCGGCAGCGCGGCGGCCCAGCGCGCGCGCTCTTCGGCCGACAGTTCGGTGACGCTGCCGCCGCCGGCGGCGAGCGCGTTCATCGACGCCTCGATGCGTTGCGCCTGCTCGGCCAGATAGGCCTGCGAGAAGGCTGCCCCCGCCTCGCGCAGCGCCTGCTGCACCTCTTCCGGCTGCGCGTCGTACCACGTCTTGTTGGCGACGATCGAGCCCGCATACTGGGCGCCGAAATCGGTGATGGTGATGTGGGGAGCGACTTCCTGGAGCCGCGCCGGCGCCGCGGCCGTCGGGAAGACGATCACGCCGTCGAAGACGCCGGTCTGCAGGTCGTTGTAGTAGGTGGTCAGATTGCCCGCGACGCCCACCGCGCCGGTGCCTTCCAGCCAGTTGACCGCCGGTCCGGGCGCCGCGATCCGGCGGCCTTGGAGGTCGTCGATCGAGTTGACGGGGAAGTTCGTCATCAGGAGGTAGTTGTCGAGCGCGAACCCGCCGCCGAGATATTCGACGTCGAAAGCGTGCCAGCTCTCGCTCATGCCGGCGATGCTGCCGTGCAGTTCGTCCATGACGCGGAGGACGAGTTCGGGATCGGAGGTGCCGAAGGGCGTGAAGTAGGTGACGTTCTGCAGCGGCAGGTTCGTCGGCTCAAAGACGGTCGGCACGCCGCCGACCTCGGCCAGTCCGTCCTCCAGCGCCTCGAGCTCGCCGCCGACGGCGGCGAGCGTCCCGCCATAGGCCTCCGTCCAGTCGATCGAATGGTTGGTGCCCTCGAGCGCGGCGTTCACCGTCGGGATGAAGGTCTCGCTCAGATGCTCGACCCACAGGAAGATCGGCGGGTGCCCGTTGACGACGGTGACGCTGACCGTCTCGGCGCGCGCCGGCAGGGCGGCCGCGGCCGCGACGACGCCGGCGGCAAGCAGGGCGCTCTTCAATGCATATCTCATGGTCGTTTCCTCACTTGGCTTTTTCTGGTTGCTGCTGCATGGCGAGCGCGCGGATGCCTGCAGCGATGAAGGTCCGTGCGCGCGCGATCACCTCCTCGACGTCGTCGTCATGGCACTCGCCCTCCGACAGATCGCCGGCGCGGCCCGTCCGCGCCATCAGGGAGATGGCGACCGCCACCCCCTGCAGATATCCCCACACCGCCTGCTCGCGCGTCAGCTCCGGGACGACCCGCTGGATCGCGTCCACGAACTCGGTGGCGATGGCGTTGTATTGCTGGCCGGTCATCCGGCGCGAGCGCTCGTCCGTGCCGGAAGCGACGTGGACCAAGAGGCGCGCATAGTTGTGCCCGCCATGTTCCTCGTCGCGGCCGAGCTCGATCGTCGGACGCAGGAAGGCGTCGAGCAAGTCCTCGAGCGGCGGCCGCTCGGACCCGGCAAGCAACGCATCCTTCAGGCGCCGGCGGCGCGAGTTGATCGCGTCCGCGCGGCGCGCGAAGACCGCGCCGAACAGGTTTTCCTTGCTGCGGAAATAATAGTGGATCAGCGCAGCGTTGACGCCCGCCTCTTCGGCGATCGCACGCGTCGTGGCGCCGTCGAAGCCGTTGCCGGCGAACACGGCCTCGGCCGCATCCAGTATGGCTTCCTGCGCATCCCGCCGCTCGTGCGCGGCCGGCATCGGATCAGCCACGACCGCTCCTCCCGCGTGCGTTAGCCAAGTGCTTTAATCAGGCGATTAAGCAGTAAGTGGGCCGGGCGTCAACTGCCCCGTCGGTCCCATGGGATGCAGGAAGCGAACGTGCGCAGACGACGGAGGCGGGGATGCGCTTCGGGACTGGAGACTGTGAGCGGGAAAGAAGTGGCACTCCCAAGGGGAATCGAACCCCTGTTTCCGCCGTGAGAGGGCGCAAGTTAATACAGTATGAGCCTCCCGTAGACTATATTATATATTTGATTTCCTTGAATGTTGTCGCTTATCGTATCGGCGTGTCTTCCGCCATTTCAGGCGGTGGAAAGCAACGAAAACGGCAACGAAATCTCATGGCCCAGCGTCGCAGCATCCTCTCCAGTCGTACCAGCCGCTCCGCTTTGCCGCGCTCCGACAAGCCCGAGTGGGAGGTCATCGGGCCGGGCCTGCGGCTTGGCTACCGCGCCGGTCGAGGTTCCAGCGGTCGCGGAGGAAGCTGGTTGGTGGCTTCCCGCGACGTCGCAGGCAAGAGGATCCAGTCCCGGCTCGGGAAGGCCGATGACCTGCTGCCCGCCGACGGCAAGGCAGTCTTGGACCACGAGCAGGCCAAGGCCGGCGCGCGGGCGTGGCTGAAGTCTCTACGTGCTGGCGCCGGCGCCAGCCAGGCACTGACCGTCGACATGGCGCTCGACCGCTATTTCGAGGCGAGGGCGGCCGAAGGCATGAAGTCGCTCGACGATGCGATCACCCGCGCCGCGCTGCACGTCCGCCCGAAGCTCGGCTCGATCCGCCTGGCCGACCTGACGATCGGCAAGCTGCGCAGCTGGCGTGACGGGCTCGTGAGCGCCGAGAAGAGGCGGCGCACCGGCCGCACGTCGCAGAAGCCGAACGTCGTCATTGTGGATCTGACGGATCCGGAAGTCATCCGGCGCCGGCGCGATACCGCCAACCGCATGCTGACGATCCTGAAAGCGGCGCTCAATTGGGCCTTCCACAACCATCTCGTTTCCGACGACACGGCGTGGCGGCTGCTGAAGCCGTACCGCAGCACCACGGCTGCGCGTGTACGCTTCCTGGCTGCTGAGGAGCAGAGGGCATTGTTGGCTGCGGCAACCGGCGCCGTTGGCGATCTTGTGGCTGCAGCGCTCGTCACCGGCGCCAGGTTCGGCGAGCTCGCTCGTCTCCAGGTGCGTGACTTCGATCAGGACAATCTGTCCGTCTTCATCGCCGAGAGCAAAAGCGGCAAGTCTCGCCACGTCCCGCTGCCGCCGGGCGGTGCGGCGCTGTTCAAGCGGCTGTGCGAGGGGCGGGCGCCAGACGCGCCGCTGCTGCGGCAGGACACCGGCGCAGCGTGGAAGAGAGCCACCTACCAGCGCGCGTTCAAGGCCGCGGTTGAAGCGGCCGGGCTCAGCGACGTGACGCTGCACGAGTTGCGGCACACCTACGCGAGCACGATGGTGCGCGGCGGCGCGCCGCTGATGATCGTGGCGCAGGCGCTAGGCCACAGCGATACGAGGATGGTCGAGAAGCACTACGCCCATCTGGCGCCCTCCTATGTTGCCGAGACGATCCGGCGGCTGGCGCCTGACATCGCAGCGTGAGGATCGAGCATGGAACTGATTGCTCTGCTCTTCGGTGCCTTGCTGCTGGTAGGCGCCACCTTCTGGCTGCTCCTGTTCGGCCTGGCTTTCCTCGTCGAGCTGATTTGGTTCGTTCTTATGCTGCCAATCCGCTTGGGGCGGCTGGTAGGCGCGATCGTGCTCGATCTACTCTCGCTCGTCGGCTGGATTGCTTCCCGCACCCGGCGGCGCGATCGATCGATCTCGGCATCTGAGGTATCGACAGCGGAAGCTCTTGGCCGCGCAGTTGGCCGAGGATGGAGAAGCTGGCGCAACTTCATCCGCTCGCTGCTCTGGATCTTGCCGCGCTAGGGTCGGCGCAGCAATCTAGTTGGTGCACCAAGCCGGCCGATAGCGCGGCTCCCACGGCACCGCGTAGCCTTCCTCCAGCAGAACCTCGCCGGCCGTGCGGCCGTCGGCCAGCCGCACCCACACGAGGGGTCGGTTCCACCGGTCACGCTCGCCGCTGTCCTCGACCTGCGTCCCTTCCGACGCCAGCAGTTGCTCGAGCCGCCGCGTCGCCAGGTCCGCCAGCATCCGCTCGGCTTGGCAGCGGGCGCCTCGGCTCTCGGGCGCGTCGATCCCGGAGACGTGTGGACGGCCGGGCCCCATGATCCGCATGTTCTGGCCGTCGCAGCGGATGGTGTCGCCGTCGACCGCGGAGAGGCTGGCACAGAATACAAGGGTGGCAAACGTGTCCATGACGGCGGCAACTTCAACAGCGACGAGCGGTCATGCATAGCTGCTGCGCGAGCGGCATGCTGCTAAGGCTGGTCGCTGCGTCGGCAAGCGATCATCAGCAACTCATTGAATTACCAGCTTCTGTTCATCGGCGCGCAAGTGATATGTGTCTTCGTTGTACTCAGCCTGGGCTTCCAACTGTTCATTTGTCAGTGGCAAAAATATGTAGTAGTTATTTTCACTATCGCGCATTAGCTCAATGTTTTGGACGGAAAGAGCTATTTCTTTCGACCCTATTCCAAGAAACCCCCCAAGATCTACCAGAAGTGCATCCAATTCGCCGTTCTCAGCGATCAAAACATCTGACACATTTCCAACGTTCCCTCCGTCGGCTCCGAAAATCGTTGTTCCTATCATATCTCCAGGTGCAACACTGGCCAGGGGGACGTCCTGGAGATAGTCGTGCCCGACGGCAGCGGTTTGACTTTCATCGGTGGAGCCGGATCGATCTCTGCCCGCGAACTCTCGCTGATGCTCTTGATCGCGTACCTGAGCCAATTCAGCATTTGCGCTGTCTAGCTCACCTGACAATTGGGCGATGCGGGTCTGTGATTGATCTAAATCCTCTTCCGCTGCAGCAAGGCGCTGCTCTGTCGCTTCCAAGCGCTCTTGAATTTGGCTGATCTGGAGCTTTGCGCCCGAAAACTCAAGTGCTACTTGGCTCCACTTAAATGTGGTCATCAGAACAAGGCCCGCCACGATCATAAGGACCGCGAAACTCCCCACCGGAACATGACGAAAGTACTTCCACGAGGGAAGCGCCCACGAGACAAGGCCCACGGCGAAGCATAACAACGAGAGGATAAAAGTCGTGGTCGCGTCCATCTCATGCCGGGGTCAGTTGCTTGTCATACCAATATTGATGACAAACCTCGGTCGAATCAAGCGGCGTCGGACAATACGGCCAGCCGGTCATCCGCCAGCGGTCGCTGCAGCGCCCTCGCATCTTCCCACGGTGACGTCAGCCACATCTCGATCTCTTCGGGTTCCGTAAGGATCACCGGCATGGCCTTGGGGTGGATCGGGCCAACGATGCCGTTGGGATCGGTCGTGAGGAAGGCGAACAGATCCCAGCGTGAGTTCACCCTCCTTGATCTTGCGGACACAGCGCCACTGCGAGCACCAGATGCCGGCGAAGAAGGCGAGCGGCTGATCCTTGTCGACTGCAAACCAGGCATTGCCGCCCTCGGGATGCGGCTCTGCGAACCTGCTGAACGGCACCACGCAGCGGCTCTCGACGCCCAGCCACGGCTTCCAGTGCTTGCTGTCGGTGCGGCGGACATTGGTCGTGCCGCGGTCCGGCTCCAGCCTCAGTAGCTCGTCGAAGTCGACCGGCTTGCCCTTGGCGCGCAGCTTATCGGCGCGGGCGCTGGCAGCCTTGAACAGTGCCTGCTTCGAGCTCGGCATGCCCCAGCGGACCTTCACCAGCTCGCGCTCGCGCTCGCCATCGAGACCGTTGCGCACAATAGGCGCCGGGTAGTCGGGATAGACGTTGCCGGGCTCGAGGTTGCCGGCTCGGTTCATCATGGCCCGCGTCAGCTCGAGGATCGCCTGGGGACCGATCGAGATGTTGTACAAGTTGCACATGGGCGCGCACTGTGACGCAGTTCCGGATCGGGCACCAGATGAGCAGCAGCGGGGCAGTGGGTCAGTTTCAGAAAGCTAGCCGCCGAGGAACAAGCCGCAGCTTCGCGCGTTCCGGGTTAGATTCAGGCTGTGTCAAATGATAAACCGGGACGCGACGATTCTTTTTCGGGCATTGCAGTTGGCAGAGTCAGGCGAACATATCGACTGCCTGACAATCGAGTCCGCCCTGCTCGATGAGGGCTACCACGAAGCCGTCGTCCTGATGAAGAACGAGCATCTCCGCAGCGGCTTGCGCACCATTTGCAACAAGCATTGGCATCCCGTTAGGGCCGCCGCCGTCAACAGCAATGTTGCAGCCGTCGCGGCTGTGGTGCAGGAGGAAGCGTTTTTCGGCTGAGTGTCGAGGAACTTCCGCCCGCCTTGACAGTTCGGCGGCATCCACGCATGAGCGTTGATCCGCATGGCGCGGCCGGGCGAAACATCCCTTCTGCCCGGTCGCGCTCTTACTTCATCACCGCAATAACCAGAGCGGGCAATTTTTCCCGGGAACGTCGGAACGATCCATCTGACGTGCCGTTCCCTTTTCGATCCGCGCTCCTTGCGACTATGGGGCGCCCAATGACGAACCAACATTTGGCGGATGATCTAAGAAATCCGCTGCACCAAGCGCTCTGGCAATCAACCTCTTCCCAGCACCCGGCATTTCGGATCGAAGAGGAACTCCCTGAGGCGCATGTTCGACTCCTGGAGCGACTTGCTGGCGCTGAAGACGAAGCTGGCCTGCGCGACGATAGTCGAGCAGACAAGGCCTAACATATGTCTATGCTGGGCCCTCTGATGCCGGGTGGCCTAGCGGTAAGGGCAGGGAGCGTTCTGCTTCACAGCGCGGGTTCGAGTCCCGCCTCGGCAGCCAGTCTCTTGATCGGCTATTTGCACCTGACGCCTCCTGTCTGCGTGCATCACGCGCAAGGTGATTGGACGGTCGGCTGGGCAAGGCGCATGCTCCGTTGCTAGGAGTACGTCCCATGAACATAGGGCAGAAGACGAACAGGCCTCCCGAGGGAGGTGCTGGCGGCGATCGATACATTCAGCGGAAGCTGCGGCGCGAACCGGCCACTCGTGACTAGGCCGGCCGACGCGATCGACGAGCTCGGCACCGCGCTCGCAGGACTTGTGCCGCTCGACGTGTGCGGCTGCCGGCGGCTGGCGCTGCAGATCACCGGCAGGATCCGATGCCGAGACCGCGGCAACGCTGCACGAGGCGCTCTGCGCCATCGTCGACGGGTATGCCGCCGATCCCACCCACGCGCTTCACCGCTTCGAGTTCCTCGAGCCGACGCTGCGCGGCCTCAGCAGCCGCACTAGATGAGAATCGGCGTTGGTTATTATGCCGGCGTGACCGTGACGCAGACGTCAAGCGCCTCGAACGCCGCGATATCACCGATGAAGCTGCCCGAAATCGGCATGACCTGGCGTATGTGACGCGCGACGGCGACCGGTATCAGGTTGAAACCACCCACGCTGCGATTGGTGGAGTCGAACATTATCCAGCCGGCGCCGGGTAGGTAGACCTCCGCCCAGGCATGGGTCGAGCCTGAGCCGCTCGAGCCGGTCAGGTTGCGATCCGGGTCATACAGATAGCCGGAGACGATCCGGGCACCGAAGCCCAAGGCACGCACGGCATCGACGAACAGCACCGCGAAATCGCGACATGAGCCCTTGCCGCGCGCCAGCGTCTGGACGGGTGACTGCGCGGATTCGTCTTCGCGCTCTTCGTAAACGATCTGCGCGGCGACGCCCTCGCTGATGTCTTTCAGCAGCGATAGCGTGTCCGTGCCCTCGTGGGCGACGAAGCCCCGCGCCCATTCGCGCAGCTCTCCGGTGGGGTCGAGGTAGGCTTGCAGGCGCAGACCGCCCAGATCGGCTATCTCGTCTTCGCTCAGCAGGAAAGGATAGATCGACGCCGCGGCGGAAATGTCGAAAACCGGCCATCTCTCGACATCGAGCGTCAGTGTGGCGACGCTGTCGATGATGAGCGTGTCGGCGGGCTCAAGGAAGGTCGCCGTCGCCACGCTGTTGCCCGTCACGTCATGCGCCCAGCGGATGGCCGCGGCGGGAGAGACCTCCAACTCGTGCTTGTGAAGGCGCAGCGTGCGGCTCTCCTTCGGACGCAGCATCAGCCGGTGGGGACCGAACGCCGTCAGCTGCCGGTAGCGGTAGGTCGTGCGGTGATGCACGATGAGGCGGGTCAATGGGTTCATCCGGCGAGGGCTGCATCAGCAATCACAGGAACATCACGAATGCAAACAGAAGGACGCCGGCCGCGAGGGCGATCGCCACGGCCAGCAGATAGTCCTGCCGATCACCGCGTGCCCTTTTCAAGAGCCTCGCGATGTTCATGTCTTCCCGGCGAATGCGGGCATCGCGACGCTTGTTTTCATCTTCCGTCATCGTCTGCCCTCGCCACCTGGCTTCACCCGGTCCCGTGCGCCGTCATCGTCCAGTACCAGGTATGGCCTTGCGCGCCGGGCCGTCTTGTAGATCCGGCCGACCCCGCGCTCGCCGTCGAAGGCTGCCCGATCGTTGGGTCTGTCCGGCCAGGTCCGGCGCCACGTGTAGCGAGGCTGAAAGGTCACTGCGCGGATATAGTGCGAGAACCCTAAGACGCAAAAAAGCCCGCCGGCTCTCGGCCAGCGGGCTCCTTGCACTCAGTCAGCCGGGAGCCGCCCGGTCGCACCGCGGCACTGGCCGCGATCAGGGCCTCAGCAGCAGCCTCCGCAGCTCCCTTGGCGCTCATCGAAGGCAACAAAGCCTTCGGTCTCGCGTCCTGCCGGGCGTCTCCTACTCTCCCTCCCCGCCCTAGGGCTTGGCTGCTCTGTCAGTGGCGGCATCAACCGGCACGGGCTGCGTTGTGTCCGCATTGCGGTTCGCCGGTGATATTTTCATGTCAGAGGAACAGGGCCATCCGGTGCTGGTTCTGCGGCCGTAGGGACATCGATGGAATACAGAGGAAAAGCCATGTCCTATCTCAAGACGCTGGTCACAGCATCCTTTGCGGCAGCCACTCTCGCCGGATCGGCGTTCGCGCAAAACGTCAATCCCAACGTGAATGCCGCCAATCTGGTGAACGTGAACATCAGCAACGTAGCGAATGACATCGCGAGGAACCTGAGCATCGATGTCAGCAACATCCCCGTTACTGTCCAGGCGCCGATCGGCGTAGCGGCCACGGTGTGCGGCGTCCAGGCAAACGTCCTGGCCACGGACAACAGAGGCGGCCAGGCGGAATGCGAGGCGTCCAGCACTTCGCAGGCTCTGAATCAGATCGTTCAGAGGCAGATCGGCGGGTAATCCCGACGCCCGGTAATAGGACGAGCCGCCCGGTCCCTTTGGATTGGGCGGCTCTTCTATTGCAAGTGCTGCCGGGCCTGCACCCGAACTGGCAGAAAGCAATCTGAGTACCGGGCTCTCGGTCCCGAGGTCGTCGATATTGGCAAGGGATTTGCCGTTTTTACGAGTGCAAGCCGTAGGGCCGCCCAGCGTGGCTACTGTCCAACCTGCCTTTTGGAAAACTCCGCCCACGAACCATATCCGGGCGGTGCGTTCATCATGCGCTGCCCCGTCTCGCCGATCTGGAACATGCCCTCGTTCAACCAGTCGAGTGGCCCCACTGCCATTGGCCTATCGCGTGGCCGCCCGTAGCATCGGTTCGTAGAACTCGAAGCGCCAGAGCGCGCCGACAGGATCCAGCGCGTGCTCTTCGACGATCGAGCATAACGCCTCGTTCAGTTCCCCGCCCATCTTCGCATCGGCAATCCTGCCGGTGATAGTCAGCGCCAGCTGCCGGCAGTGGGTGACGTCGAGAGGTGCAGTCCCGGCCAGCGCTTCGGCGAGGTCGTCAATCGCGTCGGCGGCTCCGGAACCCACAGCTTCACGCGAGCTTCGGCTTCCGCCCGCGCCTCTTTGGCGCCGGCTGCTCCTTCGGCTTCCTGCCAAACCCCGTCTTCTTGGCGAGTTCAGAGCGTGCTGCTGAATAATTGGGAGCGACCATGGGATAGTCCCGCGGCAAGTCCCATTTGGCGCGGTACTCGTCCGGCGTCATGCCATAGCGGGCGCTCAGCGCGCGCTTCAGCGACTTGAACTTCTGCCCGTCCTCCAGGCTGATGATGTAGGCGGGCGTGATCGACTTCTTGATCGGCACTGCGGGCGTGGGCTTCTCCGCCGCCTGTACAGCGTCGCCCTGATTGAGGCCGACCAGTGCAGCATTCACGCGTTCAATAAGCAGAGGCAATTCGCCAACCGGAACTGGGTTGTTGCGGACATAAGCCGCCACCACGTCCGCCGTCAGCTCAACACGCGGTGCTTGATCTCCTGCCAATTGCTTCTCCTTACACGCTGTCCACCATTAGCCCCGTTCGGGGCCGTCCGACGACATTAGCTTGCGGCGATATCGCAGCGGAAGGGGTCGATGAGAAGCTTGTCCCCGCAAATGTGACGGCAGCGTCCGTTAATTGGTTTAACAAATATTGAGCCGCAACCCTTGTTCACGCGGGGTTTAGGGCTAGTTACGCTGCGTGAGGGAGATATGAGATTTGGCTAATGAGTGAGGCGAAGCCGCTGGTGCTTGTCGTGGAAGATGAAGCACTCCTAGCCTACTTCGTCGAGCAGACCCTGACCGATGCCGGCTATGAGGTTCTTCTGGCCGCCAATGGCGAAGAGGCTCTCGCCGCCATCGCAGAACAGGTCGAAGATCTGGCTGGCCTCGTGACCGATATACGATGGCGGAAGGGCCCGGATGGCTGGGAGATTGCGAGAGCCGCTCGGGACCTGAACCACTCTCTCCCTGTCATCTATATGACCGGCGACAGTGCCGCTGATTGGGCCGTGCAGGGCGTCCCCAAGAGCGTGATGCTACAGAAACCGTTTACGCCGGTTCAGCTCACAACCGCCTTGGCGAACCTCCAGAACGAGCAAGACAGCTCACTCGACTGATAGCCGGGACCGGCTACCTGGAGGACAAGGCAGTCTCGTTTGCACCACAAGCTGGGAACCCCGACTGCCATCCGCATGTTGCAGAACCATGCTCGCCGAAGCTCTCCGCAACCTCCGGCCGGTGCGCGGCTGGCCCGTGTGGCTCCGCTACGTCGTCACCACCCTTCTTGTGCTAGGTTCATTTGCGGTTCGGTTCCTGCTCGTGGGCCTGGACGACGCACAGTACCTGCCGCTGTATCTGGTATTCGTGCCGGCCGTCATGCTCGCCGCGCTGCTCTTCAACCGTGGATCGGGCTTCCTGGCGGTCGTGCTGAGCGCCATCGTCGGCTCCTACTTCTTCATGAGAACGGAGGATATCGGAGCGTTCCACATCGGCAGCATTGTGAGGATGGGGATGTTCCTCATCGTCGGCTTTCTCGTAGCTGCGATTGTGGAGGCGCTTCGCAACACGCTCGACGAGTTGGTAGACAGAAACAGCGAACTCGAGGAGTTGCGACGGCAGTTGGGTGCCGAAAAGGAGCGGCTTGAGGTGTCAGACCGGCAGCGCAGCCTGCTGCTCGAAGACGTCAACCACCGCGTCAAGAACCATCTGCATTCCGCCGCCGGTCTGCTCGACCGCAGGCGGCGGCGTTCCAAGGATGCTGAAGCAGCTGGCGCATTGGGTGACGCCATCAGACAGCTGAAGGTCCTTTGGCCGCGTCTATGATCGGCTTCATCTGTCCGACCACTCGATCGTCCTCGACGGCGGCAGCTTCGTTGAGGATCTATGCCGCGAGTTGAGCGAGAGCCTGACGGCCGACCAGCCGGTCGATCTGATCACGCACGTCGACCAAATCGAGCTCGATTCCAACCGCGCCGTGATGGCGGGTCTCATCATCAACGAGCTGGTGACGAATGCCTTTAAATATGCCTTCCCCGATGGCCGTTCTGGTACCATCATCGTTAGGGTGGAAGCCCATGAAGACATCGTCCTCACAGTCGAAGATGATGGTGTGGGGTGTGATCCGCAGGACCAATCGGGTACCGGCATGCGCCTCGTGCGGGCTTTGGCCGCACAGATGAGGGGTGACGCTGTCTGGACCTGCGCGTCAGGGACAAAGGTGACGGTCTCGATGCCCGTCGCTTCCTAGCCGCTTCCGACGGCACGAGCCTCGGCCTCGTCGCAGAACCACCGTTGGCCGCAGCTCTCGTCGATCTGCGTCCGCTCGTACCAGGGCGACCAGGGCGTGTGATAGATCCTGTCGCCTTGGCGGTTGATGTTGCCCTTGATGGGGCACCCTGGCCGCGGGGAGGCGGCTGCAGACAAAGTGTCGGAGAGGATCGAACAGGCGCTGGCCGGCACCGCTTAGAGTCCCGCTCGGGAGTGAGTCCCAAACCCACGCAGTAGAAGCACCAACTTCCTCCACGAGCAGAGTTCCCGACCTGGCACAGAAACAGGGAAAGCCGAGACGCCTCCCAGCATTCTCGGCTCTCGACCCGGCCGCGATGCCACCCTTTCGCGGCCACTAGCCACCCTAAGCGACGGCGAGACGATGCGTTCCAATGCGCCCGGCAAGAACCGACACATACGAACACACCATCACCGGCCTGCTGACGAAGCGCGCCGATCTGTTCAACGAGGCCGAGCGCATCAGGGACCGCCTGGCGGAGATCAGGAACGACCTCGGCGCAATCGATCGAACGCTGGGCGTCCTCGGCTACGGCGGCGATCTTGACGCCGCCATGCCTCGCCAGAAGCGCGAAGTCATCTTCGGCAAGGGCGAGCTGTCCAAGGCGATCTATGGCGAGCTGCGCACCGCTACCGGCCCGCTGTCCAGCCGCGACATAGCGCGCGAGATCGTCGCCATGCGCGGCGAGGATGCGCGAGATCGCAAGTACCTGTCAGAGCATACCAAGCGCGTCAGCAAGGCGCTACGGGCCATGCGCGAGGCAGGGGAGGTGCGGAGCGTAACGGATGCGAAGGGGAATGTGCTGTGGGAGCGGCGGGCCTGAGCCCGCCGCAACATCATCAATGTTTTGGCTTACCTAGAAGCGCTTTGGCCTTGAAGGCAGCGATCGCCTTCGTCGCTGTTGCGGGCTTGATCTTGCCGATTTTGGCTTGATTGCTGAGATAGTCCGGCAGATGAGATTCCAAGTACGTCTCCCGAAACCACTTGCGAAAATCACCAAGCGCTTCCTCGGGATAGCAGTAGGGCGTTTGCGGGTTCGATGCCGCCTGCGGGAAGTAGACGGGGTAATCATGTTCGAACTTGATGCGAGGGCCGTATTCATACTCAAGCCCCTCGGCAACCCAATGTTTCGACCAGCGTTGGCCGACGCTGATGTCGGGTACGATAGCCGGTCCTACGTCGATGCCAGCGTTTATCATTGGGACGATCATGCCAGCAATTTCCTGGTAGACGCTGAAAAAGCCGGATGGGACAGCATTCGCCACTAAGCTCACGCGATCGTGGAATTGTTGCCATGCGAGGCTAACGCGGCCATGTGGATTGTAGCCGACTTGCGCGTAAACGAAGTCATTGAAGCCTTTCTTGGCAAGCGTCCTGTAACTCGTCAGAGCGTGTTCGTTAGCCGTCGCACCCTCAAAGGCGTAATACTCCAACGTTGCCATGCATACGTGTGAAGGGATCGCATGGTGGATTGTTCCGTTCTTCTTCACGGCGTGAAAAAACACCATATCATCGAACCCCTGCGCCCTTATAAGTTCACGAATCTTTCTTTCCCGCGATTTCGTGGGAGCGATTCCCCATTCATTCGTGAGCTTCACGAGAGTGGTGTGGTCGATGCCACACATGCGCGCGAGGCCCCGAAGTGTCAGAAACGGTGTTCCGTCACCCAGAACGCCCATCCCGACACCATCGATCTCAGCCTCGACCACAATTTCAAGATCGAATGACAGCTGCGAGGGGGTGGTGACTAAATCGGTGGATGATGACATTTTTTCTAGCCTTTTCAAGGAGTTGAGGTGGTGCCCAACTTGGCTAGAAATCTCACCCAAAATGAATATCTTGGGAGTGCGAAGAGCGTTCCAGCCAAGCTGTTGGTCCGTTCGCGAAAGCCGCTTTCCTTGGCCGGGGGCGGCTTTTCGTTTGCGAACCGATTTAAATATATCTTTTGAGCGCGCGAGTCGCAATGGTCGGACGGCTCGCCTTCTTCGCTACGCTGCGCGCTGCCAGTAGCCCGCCCACACCCGCGACACCGGATGGTGAAGCGCACCGCCGAGGAGCGCCGTAGCGTTCCCGCCGCTCCATCCCTGGATTAGGCACCCACCTTCTCGACCGATGGGCTTGGTGTTCCCGACCACGTCATCCTGTAGACGTCCCCCGGCGCTACCGACTGAACCGCATGCGGCCAGAGCGCGACGAAGCACGTGCCACCAGCATGACGGACAGACGGATAGATGATGCCGTTGAGGCCCCTCGCCCGCGTTGCGTCGGCCAAGGCGTTCCCGGCCGGGCACCCGGTCAGTCGAGCAGCCACCAAACCAACGCTGCCAACGCGATCATGAAGACCGCAATACTAAGTGCCCCTCGCCATGTGGGGTCAGGGCCGCCATAGTCCGGGGACTTCTCGTAGCCGGTCATTCGGTCCTTCTCTCGTGCTTGGGCGATTCTTCGCCAGCTTCATCAAGCGTTTCGCCGGCAGCGTCCAGCGCCTTCAGTACCGCCTTCGGCCTGATCGAGGTAGCTCTACATAGTTTCCCTCAACCATCGCATCTCGCGGAAGGCGTTCCCTGACGGGCGAGCGCACGTGCGACTTCGGCTGCCTCATGCGTTGCCCTCCGTCGGCGTGTCTTCCTCCAGGCCGCCTTGCTTGAGGTATCCGTTTCCCTTTATCCAGTCACGCAGAGCGGCCCGAGCAGCCACCTCCAGCGAGCACTCGAACTCGTCCGCGATCTTCTGCAGGGCGCTCATCTCTTCATCGGAGAGGGTGAGGGTGAGGCTGGATTTTGTCATCGAACTACTTGCTGTCTGGACGTCTCATTCCCGCAGCAAGGTTTCACGCTGCGGGGAACCGCGATCATTCGCCAAGAACGCGTCCAGCTCGATATGGCTCGCCGCACCGCCTGACTTCGGATTCGGCTCGTGATGTACATAGGCTTTGCCCTCAGCATCGCGGGCTAGGAGCCACTGATCACCGTTCGAACTCGCGTAGATGAGCAACGCCATGGGGCTCCCTCACCGACGAGCAGCGCACGGCGAATGGCGGTGGCAGCCTCAACGCCGGTGGGCATCAGCGGCTCCCCATCTTCAACTTATCCAAGATGTGATCAGCCTCTGCAACGAGTCGCTCTTTCTCGTCCAAGTGAAGACCTTGGGCAGCTTCACCTCTAACCCAGGCTGATCGCGCCTCTTCGTCGGCCAGCCACTGGCACCGTTCGGCTATCCTGGCCAACCTTTCTTGGAGCCGCTCTTCCCGCTCGCTTCTTGGCATGGGTCGTACTCCATTGCTCACGCAATCATACAGGAGCCCCGGGCCGGTTGCGACAGGCTGTTGACGGCCGACTCACTCCCACCTCGGCTCCACATTCCGCCGCTCGAATTCCTCGACGTCCTCCCGCCTGATCCGCAGCAGCCGTCCCACAGGGCCAGGATCGGCCGCTTGCTCTCAGGCAGGTCTGTCCCGCTTCAGGTGCGTCAATGCCGTGAAGGCGGATGCGAACCACTCCGACGTCGATCGTGTCGCCGTCGATGACGCTGGCGGCACCGCTGATGACGGCGGGGCCGGTGGTTGCGCGGTTGCCATCTCGGCAATGAGAAACGCAGCTCCGGCCGCTGCGAGCGCCAGCATCAGTGGCAGTGAACCGTGCCCGTGCTGTTGTCCATGTGGCAGCACTGGCCGGGCGGCGAACTCTTCCGGCAGCCGCCTCCATGGGCGCCCGCGAGACTGGTCAGCCCGAAGGTCGCTGCGGCCAAAATGACGAGGATCTTCATGCTCCCTCCTTTTGACGCCCGTCAGCGTCGATCGATCACTGTGCTGTTCTCACGGACGATCCGCATGTCCGGTCCGGAAAGGTCGACCGCGAACTCGAATGATGCGGCGCCGGCGGCTTGCCGCTGCCGCGGAAGGCTGCGGACCGACCAGTCGTAGAGGCCACGGACTTCGCAAGTCGACGGCCCGCACGTAGTCCACAGCGTTCCGGGCCTGATCTGGTACGACCGCTCAGGCCAGCGGATGAAATAGGCGTGCTTGTCGGTCAGGATGTCGTCGAGCGTACGCGTCTCGCCGAAGTAGTGCACGGTGCCGCCGTAAGTCCGCCGGACCATCGCGATCGCGGCATCGTTGCTCTGCGTGTGGGCCGCGATGACACCGGTGACGAAGTCCTGAGCGACCGGCCGCATGTCCCGCGGCTCCGGGCGGGTGATCTGCTGCGGCGGAGGTGGGGTGTAGGAGCGAGGAGCTTGCGGTGCCGGCGCCCTCTGGGTCATAGGCGGCATGCTGTACTCGGTGGTGTTTGTGACGCGCATGCGGGCCATCTCGCTGCCTGACAGGTAGCGCATGTCGTCAGCGCCATACTCGAGCGAGATCTGGAGCAGTTCCGGATCGATGTCCATTTCACGAAGGTACGCAAGGAGCTGGCCGGTGAGTTCCTGCGTCACGTCGACGGCGATGTGTGGGTCATAGCGTCCGCCCTGGCGCAGGGAGCTTCGGTGGACGCCGATCGAGCCTGGCTGCGCAAACCTGATGGCGCCGCCCACGAAGGCGAAGGCGCACGCCGAGGCGCATTCGAGCTCGCGCGACTGAAGCGTGCGGAGACCGAGCTGCCGTATCATGCGGCCGTGCTCCATCGCCGAATAGGGGCTTCCTCCAGGAGAATCGAAGCCGACGATCACAGCGTCGACCGATCGGATCGCGGCCAGGAAGTTCGTCACTCGATCTGTGCTAAGAAACTCGCCCGTGACGACGACCACCCCGGTTCCGTCGTCGAGCCTGAACGCGTTGTAGGTCACGGCATGCGCCGGCGCCGCGGCAAGCGCGATCACCACTGCCAGGAGCCAACGCCCAACGCCGACCATTCCAACACCCCAAGCTCCAGATCTGATTAAACTGGAGATTGCGAGATGCTGCAACCGAGACGGCATGCTGTTGGCCGGTGTGCCTAACGGACCATGTTCAGCAGGGCGCTACGGGCTATGTGGGAGACCGGGGAAGTGCGGAGCATGCCCACACCCGCGATACCGGATGGTGAAGCGCGCGGCCAGCAGCGCCGAGGCGTTCCCGCCGTTTGAGCGGCGGCGGTGAACCTCCAGCCATGCGGCTGGTTCGCTTACTGGCATAGCCGCGGACGCCTCGGTCACTCTTTCTCGGCCGCCACATTCGCCCTTGCGCCGGCGGCGACTGCCAGGAGGCGGTTGAGGCGAGGAATTCCAGTCCGGTGATCAGGCACCGGCCGCGGCAGCATCGAAGCAGCGAGCTGCGAATTGGAGGCGCTGCCTGTGACCGTCGTGGTTGGGAGCCTCAGTCATCCCACAGGCTCTCCATTCTGGTTTCGCGCTCCAGGCGCTCGCGGGTCCGGCGCCGGATGTCGCGCCGAAGCAGGTGGTTGGCGAGCTCGTTGCGGAAGATGAGCGCTTCGGCACGCCAGTTGGCGATCTCGTCGGCAGCTGCGTGCGGACCGTGCCAGGCGATCACCCATGCCGCCAGCGCGCCCATCGCCCGGTTCGTGTCGATGGGCAGGAACCTCTCGGGCAGGCGCGCGACCGCCTCGCTTTGGGCCAGGTAGATCGCCGACAGCAGCCGGTCGCGCTGGTCGCGCTGGTCGCGCGAGAGCGAGCGATCCTTCGGCGCCTCCAGGAAGCTTTTGATGGCCTTGCCCAGCTGATCGGTGACGTCGAGGCCCGGCGAGGCAATCATCCGGAATGGCCAAGCGAGATCATCCGCGAAATCGCCGAAGCTGATGTCGGGGTGGTAGGTGGTGAGGGTTCGATCCAGTGCGCCACGGCAATGCTCCGGTTTCCCGGAGAGGATGCCGGTGGCGCGGCGCCGATAAACCAGCTTTCGGCGGGCGAATTTCCGTTCCGGCCTGGCGCCTCGATTGACAGACAATCAGCCGGCAGCGATCCAGGAGCCCGCTGAAGTCGGCTGGAAAGGCGGGCGACGGCCATGCGTGCCTCCGGCTGCTACTGCCGCTTCTTCGCCGACATCTTGCGGACGCGCCGCTCCATCAGCAGCCCGTCGAGCAGCATCACCTTGTCGAAGTCGGGATTACCGTCCTTCTTCCAGCCGGCGCTCCGATCCTTCTGCGCGATGGTGATCAGGTCTTCGATAGCGTCCTCGTAGCGGTTGCACCTGTCACGCAGCGCCAGCGCCTCGGATTGAACCTCGACAAGCTGGTCGGCGGTCGTGCTCTGGAAGCGGTCCAGATCGCCCTCCGCCTTCTGCTTCTGCTGCTCGGCTTCCGTTTCGCTGCGCGCGCAATCATCGATCAGCGCCTGAACTTCCTGCCAGAACGACTGGTGGGTTTCGGGCGGCGTCGCCGTCCCTTCGGCCCATGTCTTGATCCGGCGGGCGAGTTGCCTGTGCTTCCTGTCCATCTGCGGCTCCTAGAGCGAATACTGGAAGAAGAGGGTGTGTGGGCGGTTGGTCGTGTCGCTCGCCACGAAGTCGTACTGGACGAGATTGTTGGCTACGTTCGCCGACACCCGCCCGCTGTCGACCACGCTGCAGCCATTGCCGTGAACGTCGTTCGCCAAGGCGAAGGTGACGCTTTCCGGTGGTGTGAAGCGCAGGGTGCAGGCACCTGTTGCCGTCGGCGTGATCTGCACCGACACCCACACCATGATCGTCCTGCCGAAGCGGATGTACCCGGTGCCGTTGACGTGGCTGGAAGAGCTGATGTTGGTGGTGTTGGTGTGCGTCGGTGTGTAGGTCGTGAAGCTCTGCAGGCCGTTGGAGACGGCACCGTTGCCATCCGACAAATCGTGCATCTGCCGATAGGCGCCCTCGGTGACGCTGTAGCGGGTCGTGATCTGGTTATCGACCTTGTTGTTTCGCAGCCATGAGCGGCCAGCAAAGGTTCCGGAAGGATAGGCCGTGGTGTTGGTGACAGCGCCGACGATCGCCATGCGTTGTATAGCGCCGCCCGGCGCCGCGTCTCCACCGCGCTTCCACTTCGTCCCTTCCATCGTGAGGCAAGGGTTGTTCTCGTCGGCCCAAAGGACGGCCACTGAGCCGCTCTCGACCTCGTTCAGGAACTGCCTGTTCAACCGCAGTCCCTCGATGTCGGTGCCTGCCGAATACTGGCCGAGCCGGACGCATGCCACCTGCATCCGGTCATGGTTCGCGGAGTAGCTGATCCGACGCAGCCCGTTGAACGGGCTGGACGTGCGGAACGCGGTCAGCAGGCCGATGCCGCAGTCGACAACATCGACATCGGCCGCGATGTCGACCTCCACTTCGCGCCAGCTTTGCGAGCCGGTCTCGCGGATCATGAAGGCGGCGTAGTGGCCGAAGACCTTCCCTCGCCTGATCGTCGCGCGGCGGGCGAAGCCACCGTTCAGGTCGATGCCGGACGAGACCGAGCCGCCATCGACCGTTGTTGCCCGGTCATTGCCGGCCGCGATGAAGAAGCCGTCCACCGTCGCCTCGAGGCTGCGGATGTTGATGCCGCCGCGCAGCGTGCCGGTCGCTTTGAAATTTTCCCATTTCTCCTGATAGGAGCCGGGGTGCGACGTCGCTGCCTCGAAGCAGCGGTAGATTTCGCAGTTCCTGGCGAAAGGCCGGATGTTGACCCTGTTGTTGCCAGCGGAAACGGCCGTGAAATCAAAAGCCTGTGCGGCGAACGACGCGAAGCAGCCATAGAAGCCGCAGTTCTGAGTGCCGCCCACGGTACGGAAACGGTTCATGTTCCCGTGCATCGTGGAGTAGTTCCATACGATCTTCCCATCGCCGATCGACCGACAATTGACCGCTACGCAATCGAGCCCGTGGCCCCATGCAATCGCGCACCCCAGCCGCTGACCCTCGACGAAGGTCGTGTCCTCGATCCGGCAGCTGACGGCGTAGGAGCTGAAGACGAGCCCGGCTGACGGCTCACTTCGATCGTCGCACAGGAACGTGCCGCCAACCCACTTGGCCTCCTCCAGTGCATCGACGGCAGTAATCCGGCTGGTGGACAACAGCGGCGCCGTCTGACCCGCGCTCGTCGCCAGATAGTTCGTCATAATGAGCGGGGTTTCGGTGCGAACCGTGGTGGAATTGATGACTTCGGCAACCCTTAGCCACTCGCGCTGGACGTTGTTCGTGACGCTGGCCGTCCCTTCGCCGGTGCAATATTCACCTGCATCAGCGAGGACGAAGAGGTTGGTTGTGGCGGTCGCCACAACACGTTGGCCGACTGTCAGATTGTGATCGGCAGTAAACTCAAAAATGTCGTCGCCGCGTGTTCTGTTTGCATTGAAGTGGCGGCTTGGCCCGAGGCGCAGCCGCAGGCTTGTGCGTGACCATGCTGCCCACGAGGTCACCAAAGACGCCTGACGAACCGGCCCTGGGGTGGACACCTTGCGTCTCTGACAGTTGCGGTATAACATTACTTTGCATCATTGCTCTGGGCCGGTTCGCGCTGCAACGCGACCGGCTCTCCTTTTTCAGCGGGTGTTGTCGACTGCCAGGCGAAGCTTCGGCTTTGGGCGCTTGCGGGCGCGCTCGATCAGCATCTGCCGCAGATCGGCGCGGTCGACCATTCGCCGGCCGTCCACGACTGCCGAGCCGATCTTTCCGCAGCTGATCCAGGAATGAATGCGGGAGCGCGATAGCCCGGCTTCCTGTGCGGCCTCTCGCATGGAGATCATGTGGCGCAGGGGGTGTGGCAGCATCGGTTCCTCATTATTGCGTCGCCGATGATCCGCTTTGGCTGTTTACGGTGGAACGCTCCTTCGCGACCGAAAAAGCGTAATCAGCCGCGGGTTTCACCTTCTCCACGCTCGGAAACAGCCCCACAGACTCATCGATCTTGCGGGCCAGCTCTGGGCCACGATAGGGGCGGAACCGCGGGTCCTGCCGCGCCAGCTTCTCGATCTCCAGCAGGCCGGACACAATGTTCCCGACGTACCGAAGGTACGCCGCCGACGCCGCGAACTGGAATAGATGATCCATCACCCCGAAGTCAGCCCAATCGCAGTTGAACGGGTGCGGGAGCCCGCGCTGCCGGTGCCGCCAGGAAGCTCGCTTCAGGCCGGCGCGCAGTCGTTCTTCGTCCTTCGGCGGATACCAGCTTTCCAATGCACGTCGGATGTGAGCTTCTTCAAGACCCGGCGCCTTCTGGGCCTCTTCAAGACGCTGGTACGATTGTTTGCCCGACCTGAGCCCGTGGTTGAGGAACTTGGCGACGGCAGCATGCAAAGCATGCGCGCTCGGCCAGCCTTCCTGGCGGCTTGCTCGCACGACAATCGAGCACAGGGCGATAATGGTGAGCGCGGGTTTGATCCCTGTGACGTCAGCAGGCTTCACGAGATCCGCAGTGGCACAGCGGGACTGAACGAGTTCCCAAGCGCACTCCGTCTGGAGCCGGAGATAGTCCACCATTGACTGTGGAAGTGGCTCGATGGCGCCGACAGCCTGCCGCAGTCGACGCTCCTCTTGGGCGAAGAGGCCTGCTTTCGTCTCCGCTACAAGCGCGTTGTGCGCTTCAGCTACGCGACGATCGGCGAACCCCATGCCCGCGTGCACGCTGATGGGATTGGCAAACGGATTCGGCTGCCGGGCCACGTAGAGCAGCACACCCTCATGCAAGAAGCCGTACCGCGAGTTCGGCTCCGGCCTGTGGATGTGGTTGCCGAGCCCTAATGCCTGATCGCCCATCATACCTTCTCCAGGTGCCTCTCGAGGAAGTCGTCGAGCTCGAGGCGTCGGAAGAGGGTGCGGCCTCCCGCACGGACGGGGCGAAGCTTCTTCTCCCTGATGAGGCGGTAGATGGTCGCCCGCGAGAGCCGAAGGTAGTCGGCGGCCTCTTCAACCGTCAGCGCGGCGAGGAAAGCAGGTTGGTCTTTCATTGCGTGCTCCTGTCGTAATCGCTGGAGTAGGCGCAATGAATATCTCTAAGTCAATATGCGTATCATACTGTAGACAAACGTCATACACTTGTCGTTTGTCATACGGTTGACCCGGAGCGTGTCATACATTCTGCTTCGCAGAAGGTATTGTGAGCCAACTCCTTTTCAGCGTAGCTCTCATGGTGGAGCGGCTCGATCAGGACAAATTCGCCGCGGCGAAGGGCGCCGCGGGACGTGCAGATCACGCGTTCGTGATCGCCCGTGCTGCCAGCCCTGAGGGGCGAACAGCAACGAAAACGGCAATGAAACCGCGGGCAGATGGGCTAAGGACTTGGAAAGACTGGCACTCCCAAGGGGAATCGAACCCCTGTTTCCGCCGTGAGAGGGCGGCGTCCTAGACCGCTAGACGATGGGAGCGCGGCTGACGGCGGGGATATAGAAAGGTTTCGGGAGGAATGCAACAGGCTCACCGTCACATGTGGCGGGTGCGGGGCGCTTCGCTCCCCGCTTGCGCGTCCGCCGCTTCGCCGCTAGCTAGGCGCGGCTTCATCGACGGAGGGCACTGATGGCATCGCGCAAGCTTCTTCTCCTGCCGGGCGACGGCATCGGCCCCGAGGCGATGGCCGAGGTGGTCAAGCTGATCGACGTGATGAACGCCGAGATGGCGGCCGGCTTCGAGATCGAAGAGGGGCTTGTCGGCGGCTCTGCCTACGACGCCCACGGCCAGTCGATCTCGGAAGAGGACATGGCGAAGGCGATGGCCGCGGACGCGGTGCTGTTCGGCGCCGTCGGCGGGCCGAAATGGGACGCGGTGCCCTACGAGGTGCGGCCGGAGGCGGGGCTACTGCGGCTCCGCAAGGACATGGAGCTCTTCGCCAACCTGCGCCCGGCGATCTGCTACCCGGCGCTGGCGCAGTCGTCCTCGCTCAAGCCGGAGGTGGTCGAGGGGCTCGACATCCTGATCATCCGCGAGCTGACCGGCGGCGTCTATTTCGGCGAGCCGAAGACGATCACCGACCTCGGCAACGGGCAGAAGCGCGCCATCGACACGCAGGTCTACGACACGTTCGAGATCGAGCGCATCGCGGGCGTCGCCTTCGAGCTGGCGCGCACGCGCCGCAACAAGGTGTGCTCGATGGAAAAGCGCAACGTCATGAAGTCAGGCGTGCTGTGGAACGAGGTGGTGACCGCCACGCACAAGGCCAGATATTCCGACGTCGAGCTCACCCACATGCTGGCCGACGCAGGCGGCATGCAGCTCGTGCGCTGGCCCAAGCAGTTCGACGTGGTCGTGACCGACAATCTGTTCGGCGACATGCTTTCAGACGTCGCGGCGATGCTGACCGGCTCGCTCGGCATGCTGCCGTCGGCCTCGCTCGGCGCGCCGGACCCGAAGACCGGATCGCGCAAGGCGCTCTATGAGCCGGTTCACGGCTCGGCTCCGGACATCGCCGGCACCGGCGCCGCCAACCCGATCGCGATGATCGCCTCCTTCGCGATGTGCCTGCGCTATTCCTTCAACATGGTCGATGCCGCCGACCGGCTGGAGACCGCGATCTCCGCCGTGCTCGACGACGGCGTGCGCACGCGCGACATCATGTCGGACGGCATGACGGAAGTCGGCACCGTAGCGATGGGCGACGCCATAGTGGAACGGTTCAGGGCGTCGCTGAACTAGGTCGGCGGGACGGGCACGCAGCCTGCCAGAGCAGTCATCAGGATCGCCAGCAGGCCGATCCCGACCAGCCCGCCGATGAAGATCGCCTTCCTGAGCGGCGTGCGCAGGATGATCTCGCCCTGGCGCGCGTCCTGTGCACGGATCGGGCGTCGTGGAGCGTTGTCGGCCATCGCTTCTCTCCCTGTCGGTCAACCCGCAGAGGCGGCCGGAGTTCCCGTGACCGTCGGGGTCACAGGAAGCCGATGAACCGTCCGGCAATCAGGACCGCTATCCATATCACGATCGAGATCAGGGCAAGGGCTGGTGCGTGAGTGCCGGGAGACGGATCCACGCCCGCCAAGGCCCGGTAGACGGCCAGGTTGAGCCCCGCCAGCACCAGCAGACCCATCTTGATCTGAAAGGCAGGGTTTGCCGCGTATTCCTGGGCCCGGATCGAGAACAGCGCCGCGCCGGTAATCGCGGCCGCTCCGAAAGCGAGAACCGCAACCCTCCGCATCAGCCGCAGGAAGGATTCCGCAGGCACCGATCGCATCGCGCCGAGGAGGCGCAGGTCCATCAGCACGATCGTCGTCACCACAGCCCCAACGGACAGGATGTGGAACGCATTGACGAGCGGATAGACGAAGAAGGAAACCTTCAGCGCCTCTACAATCGGCAGGCGCTCGATCGCGGCGAGGAGTTCGAGGAACACTTCGATCAGTCGGTCGGTACCCGGTTGGGATAGACGTCATACGTCTCGCCATTGACGACGATGCGCACCGCCTTCATCCACTGTTCGGTCGAATCGCGCGAGCGGTTGCCGATCGCATACACCTCGTCGCCGACCGCCGCCGTGTCGGCGTGGAACCCGGCATTCGCCGTGGCGCGCGGCGTGGCGAGATCGACCCGCCAGATCTCGCCCTCAACATCCACGTCCAGTGTGGGATGAGGATTGCCATAGTAGATGGCGGTGATCGTGCCGGTCAGCTCGAAGAAGCCGTCTTCGGTCCAGGCCCAGCCGTGATGAGCGAACGCTGGAATAGCGAGCGCGGCTGAGATCGATGCGGCGCAGGCGAGAATGCGAAGTTTCATGGCCAACCTCCCGTCTGCCTCATGGGCGTCAAATCTGGACCGCGTCTAGGCCGGGTCAAATCACGTGCGGTTGACCGGCGATTTCGCGGGAAATGCCCACGCGTCGAATGCGCGAACGATAGTCCGAAGTGCGTCCACAGACCCCACCGCGCCGCTCTCGTGCTCCAGCCCGTGATCGACCCCGTCTAGAACGAGGACGATCATACCAGCGGCACGCATCTCGGCGAGGATTCCGTCATCAAAGGCAGGATCACGCGTTCCGATCACAACGAGCGAACCACGGCCGGCCCTGATCATGCGGTCGTTCAGGCCAGTTCCATTCAGACTCGGCGTCAGCCATGCATATCGCGCCTTGTCAAGTACACGCATCTCGCCTGCGACCGCGCCCATGCCGATCGTGCCGAGCGATTTTCCGATGAGGAAGAGTTGCCGACGATCGTCTGGTGCCACGATCGAAGCGATCACGGCGCGGGCATCAGCCCCGATCCAGTCCAGTTGCTGCGCATCGCCGCTGCTCAGGAAATCTTCGTCGAGGTCGTATCGATAGTCCACCGAGACCGTGTCAAAGCCCTTCTCCTCCACCAGTTTGCGGAGGAAGTAGGGGACAGGCATCGAGTTGGAGTGGCGCAGGCCCGGCAGGAAGATCGCCAGACCCTTCGATGCGGACCGCGTGAAGGTCGTGGTGATCGTCCTGCCGCGCGATGCTGATATGGCGACTGTCTCGGACCTCATGGCATTCCAAGCTAGAGGCGCGGCAGTCCATCGCAAGCGTTTTCGGCGCATCGCCGACACCGACACCGGATTGACTCGCTCCGCAAACGGCGTAATAGCCGCCTTGACCTAGACGAGCGCGCGTTTCGCGCGGAGGATTTTTCATGCGCGGGCTGCTTCTGGCCTTCCTTGCGACGATATCGACCGGCCCCGCCGGCGTATCTCGCGCGCGTTCTGCCAAAACCACGGCCAAGACGACCGCCAAGGCGGTCTGACCTCCCTCGGCCGCTCGTCCCTCTCCCCGGGCATGGTCCGGGGTCAGCCTGGCAGAGTCGCCGGGCGAACGGGCGGAGAGAGCAGGGAAAGGAACTTCGATGGCATTCAAGATCGCAGTCGCAGGCGCCACCGGCAATGTCGGTCGCGAGATGCTCAACATACTCGAGGAGCGCGGCTTCCCGGCCGACGAGGTGGTGGCGCTCGCCTCCCGCCGCTCGGTCGGCACCGAGGTCTCCTATGGCGACCGGACGCTGAAGGTCCGCGACCTCGCCACCTACGATTTCTCCGACACCGACATTTGCCTGATGTCGGCCGGGGGCAACGTGTCGAAGGAATGGTCGCCGAAGATCGGCCGCCAGGGCTGCGTCGTCATCGACAACTCGTCGGCCTGGCGGTACGATCAGGACGTGCCGCTGATCGTGCCGGAGGTGAACCCCGACGCGATCTCGCTCTTCTCCAGGAAGAACATCATCGCCAACCCCAACTGCTCGACCGCGCAGCTCGTCGTGGCGCTGAAGCCGCTGCACGACAAGGCGAAGATCCGGCGGGTCGTGGTGGCAACCTACCAGTCCGTCTCGGGCGCCGGCAAGGAGGGCATGGACGAGCTCTTCACGCAGACCCGCGCGGTCTTTGTTGCCGATCCGGTCGAGGCCAAGAAGTTCACCAAGCGCATCGCCTTCAACGTCATCCCGCATATCGACGTCTTCATGGAGGACGGCTCGACCAAGGAAGAGTGGAAGGTGATGGCCGAGACCAAGAAGATGCTCGACCCCAAGATCAAGGTCACCTGCACGGCTGTGCGCGTGCCGGTCTTCATCGGGCATTCGGAGGCGGTCAATATCGAGTTCGAGAAGCCGATCACCGCCGACGAGGCGCGGGAGATTCTCCGCGAGGCGCCCGGCTGCCTGGTGATCGACAAGCGCGAGGACGGCGGCTACATCACGCCGCTCGAATCCGCCGGCGAGGACGCTACCTACATCTCCCGCATCCGCGAGGACCAGACGGTTGAGAACGGGCTCAACATGTGGGTCGTCTCCGACAATCTGAGGAAGGGCGCGGCGCTCAACGCAGTGCAGATCGCCGAGCTCCTGCTCGCGCGCGGCCTGATCCAGCCCAAGCGCCAGGCCGCCTGACGCGGGAACAAGCGTCGCGGCCGGCCATTCCTGTGGGAGCACAGGGATGACGGGCATGCCGCACGCTTCCGCAACGCCACGAACCAGCCGGCGGTCGAGCAAGGCCGCCGGGCCGATCCCGCCGATGGAGGCGAAGCTCGTCAACGAGCTGCCGGAGGGCGACGGCTGGCAGTTCGAGCCCAAATGGGACGGTTTCCGCTGCCTCGCCTTCCGCGACGGCGACGACGTCGCGCTGCAGGCGAAATCCGGCAAGCCGCTCGCGCGCTACTTCCCCGAGGTGGTGGAGACGATGCGCTCGCTGCCGGGCGACCGGTTCGTTCTCGACGGCGAGCTGGTGATCCCGCAGGGCAGTGAGCTTTCCTTCGACGCGCTCCAGATGCGGCTGCACCCCGCCGAAAGCCGCATCCGCAAGCTCTCGGCCGAGACGCCGGCGATCCTCGTCCTCTTCGACATGCTGATGGCCGATGGCGAGAGCCTCCTCGGCGAGCCGCTTTCGCGGCGACGCGCCGCGTTGGAGAAGTTCGTGGCTGCCGCACCGCGCGATGCCGCGATCCGGCTCTCGCCCTACACGACCGACCGCGAGGAAGCCTCGGCCTGGCTCGGCAAGACCGGCGGGGCGTTGGACGGGGTCGTGGCGAAACGCCGCGACGCCGCGTACGAGAGCGGCGAGCGCGCCATGCTCAAGGTCAAGTGCCTACGCACCGCCGACTGCGTCGTCGGCGGCTTCCGCTACGGGTCCGAGAGCAGCGAGGTCGGCTCCCTCCTGCTCGGCCTTTTCGACGAGAAGGGATTGCTCCATCATGTCGGCTTCGCCTCCGCCTTCTCGGCCACCGAGCGGCCGGCGCTGACGCGGAAGCTCGAGCGGCTCAAGGGCGAGCCGGGCTTCACCGGCAACGCGCCCGGCGGCCCGAGCCGCTGGTCGACGGAGCGATCCGCCGAGTGGGAGCCGCTTCGGCATGAACTCGTCGTGGAGGTGCGCTACGATCACGTTACGGGCGACCGGTTCCGCCACGGCACGAAGTTCCTGCGCTGGCGGCCGGACAAGGCGCCGCAGCAGTGCACGTTCGAGCAGCTGGCCCGTCTCGCCGATCCCGGCGCCGTGCTCGCGGGCCTGACGGGGAAGAACCATGGCCAGTGACGCGATCGAAATCGCCGGCGTGCGCCTGACGAGCCCCGAGAAGATCCTCTACGAGGAGCAGGGCATCACCAAGAGGGCGCTTGCGGAATATCTGCTCGACGTGGCCGAAGCGATGCTGCCGCATGTCGCCGACCGGCCGATCACGCTGGTGCGCTGCCCGACCGGTGCGGAGAAGAAGTGCTTCTACCAGCGCCATGCGGGGTCGGGCGTCCCGGCGGAGCTTCACGAGATCGAGGTCCCCGGCTTCGAGAAGTCCGGCGCTTATCTCTATCTGAAGGACGCTGCAGGTCTCGTGGCGCTCGCCCAGATGGGCGTGCTCGAGATTCACCCGTGGGGCGTGCGCGTCGACCGCCCGGACAGGCCCGACCGCATGATCCTCGACCTCGATCCCGGCGAGGGCCTTGGCTTCTCGGACGTGGTGGCGGCGGCGCTCGAGGTGAAGGCGGTGCTGGACGGGCTGGGCCTGGTCAGCTTCGCCAAGACGACCGGCGGGAAGGGGATACATGTCGTCGTGCCTTTCGACCGTCGCCACGAATGGCCGGAGGTGAAGGCATTCGCCAAGGCGGTCGCGCAACGAATGGCCGACGAACGGCCGGAGCGATTCCTGACCAAGATCGCGATCGCCGCGCGCAAGGGGCGCATCTTCATCGACTATCTGCGCAACGACGCGACCGCGACCGCCGTGGCGCTCTATTCGCCGCGTTCCCGACCCGGCGCCCCGGTGGCGACGCCGCTTTCTTGGGACAAACTGACGCCCGGGCTCGACCCAAAGGCCTTCACGATCGAGACGGTGCCCGCGCGCGTGACGAAGATCGGCGATCCGTGGCAGGGCATCGCCGAGGTGCGCCAGCGCCTGCCGCTCGGAGCCCTCGCATGAGCCGCCTGCTGATCGTGCTGGGCCTGATCCTCGTGGCGCTCGGCCTCCTCTGGCCATGGCTGCAGCGGCTGGGGCTCGGCCGACTTCCCGGCGACATCGTCGTCGAGCGGGAGAATTTCGGCTTCTACATGCCGATCACCACCATGATCCTCGTCAGCCTGGGGCTGAGCCTGATCTTCTGGTTCCTGAATCGCTGAGCTCAGCCGGGCAGCGGGCGCGGTCCCCGTTTCGGCATCTCCAGTATGTGCGGGTAGAGGTCCCGTCCGAACACCTCGTGCACGCGCCTGAGCTCCGCAACAGGATCGTCGTGCTCGTCGATTCGGATATCCCAAAGCGGATACTCCTCGTCATCGACGATGTAGATCGTGGCAGAGCGCTCCTCCTTCTTGTCACCGCCGGCGAGATAGCCGGCGACCAGCGTCTCGACCAGACGGTCGGCAAGCCTGAGGTCGGCCCGCTCGTGAAACGTGTTCTCCAGCGCGTCTAGCACCCGCGGCCCCTCCAGCCGGTTTCCCTGGACGCTCAGTCCCCGGCTCGTGCGATGGCCAGCCCAGTCCAGGCACTTCCTACCCGTGTGGGCGAAGGCGTTGCCGTGAGCGTCGACAATCGCGAATTGGCGCCGCTCGATGTCGGGGTCAGAGTGCATCAGCTGCCGCGCGGCCTCTTCCGCGCTTCTTCCTTCGCGCAGCAGGATGAGCCCGTCGAAGCCGAGATAGGGATTGACCAGCGCCTGGGTCGCGACAGCGCCTGCCTTGGGATAGGCATGGGTGAGAAGCTTGCCGACGGCCGGAACCGCGGTCATGGCGCCGATGCCGAACTGGCCGCTGCGCCCGCATTTGGCGATGATCGAGAAGGTCAAATCCGCATAGCTCCGATGATGACCATGCAGCTTGCAGCCGCGGGCCGGCCGCCTGTAAAGCTGGCATCGATGATACGCATGACAGCCGCGGCCGGTTCCGGCTGCTTCTTCCCTATCCTCGGCGACGGCGCCTTCGCGGCGTGCTGAAGCTCGGTCCAGTTCTCCTTGCGTTGGCCCTCGGTGGCGCCGGCGGATACGTCTTCCTGCTCGCGCACGTCCCGCTTGCCTGGATGCTGGGCGCGATGACGGTCACCATGGTGGCGGCGGTTCTGGGCCTGCCGGTGCGCGGGCCGGAGCCGCTGCGCGGACCGACGGTCGCCGTGCTCGGCGTGCTCCTCGGTTCCGGCTTCTCGCCCGACTTCGTGGCGGAGGCAGCGCGCTGGCCGCTGACAATCGCCGGCCTCTTCCTCTTCGTCGCGATTTCGGGCTTCGGCGCGGTCCTGTTCCTGCGCAAGGCGGGCGGCTACGACCGCCCGACCGCCTATTTCGCCGGCATGCCGGGCGGGCTGACGGAGATGATCATCGCCGGCATGGAGAATGGCGGCGACCCGCGCCGGATCGGGCTCTGCCACGCGGCGCGCATCTTCCTCGTCGTGCTTTCCATTCCCGCCTTGCTCGCGCTGTTCGGCCACGACGTCTCGACGGCCGGCCGAATGGAGGGCGCACCGGGTATCCTCGACACGGATGCCGTCTCGATCCTCTGGCTCGTCGGCTGCGCCGTGGTTGGTATGTTCATCGGACGCCTGCTCCGGCTGCCAGCGGCTCCCTTCCTTGGGCCGATGATCGCCAGCGCCTTGATCCACGCCATGGGCTGGAGCGATTTCCGGACGCCCGGCGAGCTGGTGATCGTAGCGCAGCTTGTGCTCGGCACGATCGTCGGCTGCCGCTTCGTCGGCGCGACGCCGCGCGAGGTTGGCACCATCCTCCTCCTGTCGGTCGGTTCGACGGGCATCATCCTGATCGTCACCGTGCTCTTCGCGCTCGGCCTCGGCGCCATCAGCGGTCGCGGCTTCGCGCCGCTCCTCGTCGCCTACTCGCCCGGCGGCCTCGTCGAGATGAATCTGATCGCGCTCGCCCTCGGCATCGAGACGTCCTTCGTCGCCGTGCATCACGTCGTGCGCGTGGTGCTCGTCATGTTCTCGGCGCCGATCCTGTTCAGGCTTCTGAAGCGCTGGCGCCCCGGCTGAGCCGTTGGACGCCGCCGCGGATTCGGACTATGTAGCGCCCGAGCGGAGACGACCATGCTGGACAGACCGAAGACGGGCGGCGACGTTGCCGCGACGATGGCCGAGATGGGGCGCAAGGCGCGTTCAGCCGCGCGTGCGCTCGCCATCACGCCAGCGGCCGACAAGACCAGGGCGCTTGAAGCGATGGTGGAGGCGATCCGGGCCGGCGCGCCGGCGATCCTCGAAGCCAATGCGCGCGACATGGACGAGGCCCGCCGGGCGGGACTGACGCCTGCCATGCTCGACCGCCTGCAGCTGACGCATGAGCGGATCGCGGCGATGGCCGACGGCGTCGCGGCGATCGCGGCGCTCGAGGATCCGGTCGGCGCGGTCATGGCCGAGTGGGAGCGGCCGAACGGGCTCAGGATCGAGCGCGTGCGCACGCCGCTCGGCGTCATCGGCGTCATCTACGAGAGCCGGCCGAACGTCACCGCCGATGCCGGCGCGCTCTGCGTGAAGGCGGGCAACGCCGTGATCCTGCGCGGCGGTTCCGACAGCGTCCACTCCTCGTCGGCCATCCATCGCTGCCTCGTCGAGGGCTTGGTCTCGGCCGGGCTGCCTGCCGACGCGATCCAGTACGTGCCGACGACCGACCGGGCGGCCGTCGGCGAGATGCTGAAGGGCCTCGCCGGCAATATCGACGTGATCGTTCCGCGCGGCGGCAGGAGCCTGGTCGAGCGCGTGCAGAACGAGGCACGGGTGCCGGTCTTCGCCCATCTCGAAGGGCTGTGCCACGTCTATGTCGACCGAACCGCGAAGCTGGACATGGCGGTGTCGGTCGTCGTCAACGCCAAGATGCGCCGCACCGGCATCTGCGGCGCAGCCGAGACGCTGCTCGTCGACCGCGCGGCGGCGGGAACGCATCTCGTGCCGATCCTCGACGCGCTGGCTGCTGCCGGATGCGAGATCCGCGGCGACGAGGCTGTCGTCGCTGCATTCCTGAGAGCGCTCCCCGCGACCGAAGAGGACTGGTCGACGGAATATCTCGACGCGATCATCTCGGTGCGGCTGGTCGACGGCGTGGAGGGCGCGATCGACCATATCGGCCGCTATTCGTCGAGCCACACCGAGGCGATCCTCGCCGAGGACGCCGGGGCGGTCGAGCGCTTCTTCCGCGAGGTGGATTCGGCCATCCTGCTGCATAACGCCTCGACCCAGTTCGCGGACGGCGGCGAGTTCGGCATGGGCGCCGAGATCGGCATCGCGACCGGCCGCATGCATGCGCGCGGACCGGTGGGCGTCGAGCAACTGACCTCCTTCAAGTACCGCGTCCGCGGCAGCGGCCAGACGCGGCCTTGACCGAAGCCGTCACGGCCGGCCTCGCGGAGCGCCACCGGCGCATCCCGCTGGCGCTGCCCGGCATGGCGATCGGCCTCTTCGGCGGATCGTTCAACCCGCCGCATGAGGGGCACCTGGCGATCGCGGAGGCCGCGCTGCGCCACCTGCGGCTCGACCGGCTCTGGTGGATGGTGACGCCCGGCAACCCGCTCAAGACGCCGGACCCGGCGGCCACCCATGACGGCCGCCTCGAACTGAGCGAGCGGCTGGCGCAGCATCCGCGGATCGTCGTCACCGGCCTCGAGGCGGGGCTCGGCAGCCGCTACACCGCCGACACGATCGACAGGCTGCGGGCGCGCTTCCCCGCGACGAACTTCGTCTGGATCATGGGCGCCGACAGCCTGCGCGACTTCCACCGCTGGCAGCGCTGGCGCGACATCGCCGCGCAGGTGCCGATCGCCGTCTTCGACCGGCCGGGCGCGACGCGGGCCGCGCTCTCCTCCGTCGCCGCGCGGGCGCTCGGCATTGCCAGGATCGACCAGGAAGAGGCGCCGCTATTGGCGCGCATGCGCCCGCCCGCCTGGGTGTTCATCCATGGCAGGCGCTACCCGCAATCCTCGACCGGGCTGCGGCAGGTCAGATGACGTTGAGCTCGCGGAACGGACGCCCCTCGGCGATGCGCGCGTAGCCGAAGGCAGAGCAGTCGATCGTGCGGTAGGCGCCGTGGACGATCAGCTCCGCCAGCGCCTTGGCCACCGCGGACGCCTGCTGCAGCCCGTGGCCCGAGAAGCCGTTGGCGAACAGGAAGTTGCCGACCTCGGGGTGCGGGCCGATGACGGCGTTCTGGTCGAGCGTGTTGTAGTCGTAGTGGCCGGCCCAGCCGCCGGTCTGGCGCAGCGCCTCGAAGGCCGGCACGCGGGCCGCAAGCACCGGCCAGATCACCTCCTCGAAGAGCGGCCAGTCCGGCTCGAAATCGCCAGGGTCAGCCGGCCCGTCGGTCTCGTGCGCCTCGGCGCCGCCGGTGATGTAGGTGCGGCCCTCCGGCCGGACATAGATGCCGGACGGATCGACGATGAGCGGCATGTCGTCGTAGCGCTCGGCCGCCTCGAAGACGAAGACCGATCGCTTGCGCGGCTCGACCGGAAGCGCGATGCCGGCCATCGCGGCGACGCGGCCGGCATGCGCCCCGGCGGCGTTGACGACGAGGCCTGCGGAGATTGCCTCGCCAGAGGCGAGCCCGAGCGACTCGATCGCCTCACCCTTCCGCGCGATGGAGACGACCTCCGCGCCGATCATCTCGACATCCTTGTCCCTCAGCCCCCGGCGGATCAGCGCGAGCAGCGCGTGCGCGTCGAACCAGCCCTCGCCCGAAAGCCCGAGCGCGCCTGCCGCGATCCCGTCGGTCGCGAGCCAGGGGAAGCGCGCTGAAAGTGCCGCGGCATCGAGGAGCGCGATATCGCCGCCCTCCCGCTGCTGGACCGCGTGATTCGCCTGAAGCACCGGCAGTCCCGCCTCGCTCGCCAGGATGAGATAGCCCTTCTCGCGGAAGGCGATGTCGGCATCGGCGCCGAAGCGCGCCTTCAGCTCGCGGAACAGACCAAGCGTGAAGCGCGACAGGCGGATATTCTCGGCGATCGAGAACTGCTGGCGGATCGAGGCGCAGGACAGCGTCGTCGCCGCCCGCTGGAAGCTGGCGTCGCGCTCGATCAGCGCGATCGAGCCCGAGAAACCTTCCTCGCGCAGGTACCAGGCGAGCGAGGCGCCCATGATGGCGCCACCGACGATGGCGATGTCGACTGTCTTCACTGGTTCGGAACTCCCATGCCGCCGACGTGCAATCAGCTTTGCGTGCAATAGGCAAGGGACGCGCTTGCACGGCGACCGGCGCTCCGCCAGAAACGGCCATGGACAAGCGACCGCACACACCCCGCCGCGCCGTGCTTTACGTCCCCGCCTCCAACGAGAAGGCGCTCGCCAAGGTGGCGGGGCTCGCCTGCGACGCGGTCGTGCTCGACCTGGAGGATTCGGTCGCGCCCGAGCGCAAGGCCGAGGCGCGGGCGCGGGTCGGGCAGTTCCTGCGCGAGGTCGAGCGCGGCGGCCGCGAATGGGTGGTCCGCATCAACGCGCTGGAGACAGCCGACGGAGACGAGGATCTGGCGGCTGTCGCGACCGCCGACCCCGACGCGATCCTGCTGCCGAAGGTGAGCGGCACCGCAGATCTCGACGCTGCCGCCCGCGCGCTCGGCCAATGCGATGCTCCGCCGCAGCTGGCGCTATGGGCGATGATCGAGACAGCGATGGCGCTGCTCGACCTGCCGACATTCGCGCGCCATGCGCGCGAGCCGGGATCGCGGCTCGCCTGTCTCGTCGCCGGCCACAACGACATCGTCAAGGAAACCGGCATCCGGCCCGGGCCCGGAAGGGTCAACCTCTTGCCGCTGATGACGCAGATGGTGCTGGCAGCAAAGGCCGGCGGCATGGCCGTGCTCGACAGCGTGTCTAACGATTTCCGCGACCTCGACGCCTTCGCCGCCGAATGCCGGCAGGCGGCGGAACTGGGCTTCGACGGCAAGACCCTCATCCACCCCGCCCAGATCGAGCCGGCGCTGTCAGCCTTCTCTCCGTCGGCCGGGGAGGTCGCCGAGGCGGAAGCGATCGTCGCCGCCTTCCGCCTGCCTGAGAATGCCGGCAAGGGCGCGATCGCGCTTCACGGCCGGATGGTCGAGCGACTGCACCTCGACCAGGCGCAGAAGCTGCTGGCGAAGGCGGAACGGCGGTAGACCCGGCCTTCAGTCGCCGTCGGGATCGAGTTCAGCCGCGCTCAGGAGGTCGATCAGCTCCGCGACCCGCCCGGTCGGCAGCCTCCGGCCCTCGTTCACGAGCGCCTCGTCGGCATTCACCCAAGCCCATGCCTCGGCAAGTTCCTCGCGCGAGGCGCCGGTGGATGTGATGTCGGCCATCAGCGCCCGGTCAACGGGCCCGAGAATGGCGGCGATCTCGTCCTGTCGCATGCGGCTGCTCCCATGAAGATGTCGGGCTATGCGCCGATTCAGATGGGTCGTGCGGTCGTCAGGTAAAGACCGCCCGCGTCGGGATGTTTCAGGCTTCCGCTTTTGCTCTGGCATTGCTGCGCTCGACCATCGCCCGCAGCTCCCCGGCCGCTCCGGGTGCCGCGGCCATGACCACGCCGCCCTTCATGAGGTCGCCGCCCTCCGGAAAGGGTCCCGACCAGCCGCCGCTTTCCTCAACGATGAGCAGTCCGGCGAGGCAGTCCCAAGCGTTCATGTGCGGCTCGTAATAGGCGCAGAGCCTGCCGGTCGCGACCTGCGCCAGCATCAGCGCGCCCGAGCCGTTGCGGATGAACATGCCGCCATGCGCCATGAGCTCGTCGAGGAAGCCGAGGATGAGCGTGCGCGGTGTGCGGTAGTTTGCCCCCACCCCGGTCAACCCGGTGAGCAGCGTCTGGTCCTTGATCCGCAGCGTCTCGCCGTTGAGCGTCGCCCCGGCGCCGGCGGCGGCCGACAGGAGCTCGCCCTTGCGCGGCGCGAAGATGACCCCCGCCACGGTCCGCGTGCCGTCATGGACGGCGATCGAGATGCACCAGTCGTCGAGGCCGAAGATGAAGGGGCTCGTGCCGTCGATCGGATCGACGACCCAAGTGAAGCCGCTGCGGCTTTCGAGCGGCGCGTGCTCCTCGCCGATGAAGCCGTCTTCAGGGAAGCGTGCCGCCACCGCGTCGCGGATCAGCGTCTCGACATTGCGGTCGGCGATCGAGAAGACGTCCTGCGCGCCGTTCTTGGTCTCGATCGCGAGCGAGGCGCGATCGTCGAAATAGGAAAGCGCCATCTCGCCCGCCCGGCGCGCGATCTCCTCTGCAAGGCGCAGCCGCGCCCCGGTGTCCGTCCTGTCCATGTTCACTCTTCCGTTTCGACGATCGTTGCGGCCTCGGGCGCGATCGTCACGCCGACCGCCTCACCTGCCTCGAACCGGCGATGGCCGACCGGGACGGACACGAGGAGCGAGCCGAACGGCGCCTCGACCATATACTCATGCCGGCTGCCGAGATAGGTGACGCTCGCCACGCGCCCCTCGATCGCGCCCTGCGCTCCGCCGTCGAGCCTGATCCGTTCCGGGCGCAGCGAGACGGTCGCCTCCCCCTCCCGCGCCTCGCCGTGGACCGTAAAGCTCGCGCCTCCCGCCTCGAAGGTCAGGATGCCGCCCGCTTCGCGGCGAATGGTGCCGGAGAGCAGGTTGGCGTCGCCGATGAAGTCGGCCACGAAGCGCGAGTTGGGGCGCTCGTAGAGATCGGCCGGGGTGCCGATCTGGGCGATGCGGCCGTTCGACATGACGACGATCCGGTCGGAGACGGCGAGCGCCTCCTCCTGGTCGTGGGTGACGTAGACGGCGGTCAGGTTGAAGCGCTGCTGCAGGTCGCGGATTTCCTGCCGCACCCTGCGCCTGAGCTTCGCATCGACGTTGGAGAGCGGCTCGTCGAAGAGCAGCACGTCCGGCTGCTGGACGATGGCGCGGGCAACCGCGACGCGCTGCTGCTGCCCGCCGGAAAGCTCCGACGGCAGCCGCTTCTCCAGCCCGTCGAGGCCGAGCAGCGACAGGATCTCGTGGCCGCGCCGGCGCGCCTCCTCCCTGTTGCCGCCGCGGATCACCGGCCCGTAGGCGACGTTGTCGATGACGTTCATGTGCGGGAACAGCGCGTAGGACTGGAACACCATGCCGACATTGCGGTCCGAGGCCGGCTGGCGCGAGACGTCCTTGCCGGCGATCAGCACCTGCCCGCGCGTCGGCAGTTCGAGCCCTGCGATCAGCCGCAGCGAGGTCGTCTTGCCGCAGCCGGAGGGGCCGAGGAAGGTCACCAGCTCGCCCCGCCGGATCGTGAAGCTGATCGAATCGACGGCCACCGTCTCGCCGTAGCGCTTCTCGACCTCGATGAACTCGATGGCGGCGTCCAGCATCTCTCCTCCTAGCTCGTGATCGCGCCGGCGGGTAGCGCGGTCGCCCCCTGCAGGTCGCGGCGCCGGCCGAGAATGCGCCGGCCGACGAGCAGCTGGATGATGACGATCGAGACGATCATGACGATCATCAGGACGGCGGAATAGGCGATGGCGAGCGCGAACTCGCCCGCCTCGACGCGGCCCATGATATAGGCGGTCGCCATGTTGTGGCGGGCGCTGACGAGGAAGATCACCGCCGAGACCGCGGTCATCGCGGTGACAAAGGAATAGACGAGCGCGGTGAAGATTGCCGGCTTGACGAGCGGCAGCACGACGGTGCGCATGGAGGCGAGGCCGCGTGCGCCCAGCGTCTGCGAGGCCTCCTCCAGGCTGCGGTCGATCTGCGACAGCGCCGCGATGCCGGCGCGCATGCCGACCGGCATGTTGCGGAACACGAAGCAGATGACGAGGATCGCCATCGTGCCGGTGATGTCGATCGGCGGCACGTTGAAGGCGGCTACGTAGGAGACGCCGACCACGGTTCCGGGGATGGCGAAGGACAGCATCGTGCCGAATTCGAAGCTGCGCTTGCCGACGAAATCCTGCCGGGCCACCAGATAGGCGGTCATGATGCCGACCGCCGTCGTCAGCGGCGCGGCGATCGCGCTGACGAGGAGCGTCGTTTGCAGCGAGTTCCAGGCCGAGCCGTAGAGCCTCAGGCCGTCCCAGCCGAGCTCGAAGGAGAAGGCGGTAGCGAGGTGCCTGAAGGTCGGCGAGAGGTCCCAGCGGCCGATATCATGGACGAATCCGCCGATCAGGATGATGGCGTAGATGCCGAGCGTGACCGCCACCCAGAGCGCGGCAACGCCATAGGCGGGGATGGCCATGCTCCGCGGCATCGGAGCGGCAAGCCCCGCGTCGCTCTTGCCGGTGACGGTCACATAGCTCTTGCGCCCCAGCCACTGCGTCTGCAGCCAGAACGCGCCGAGCGTCAGCGACAACAGGATGAGCGCCAGAACCGCCGCGTTGCCGAGATCGTAGCGCGCGCCGACGACGGCGAAGAATATCTTGATCGATAGCACCTCGTAGCCACCGCCCAGCACGATCGGATTGCCGAAATCGGCGAGGCTCTCGATGAAGGCGAGGAGGAAGGCGGCCGCGAGCCCGGGCCTGAGGAGCGGCCAGGTGACGGTCCTGAAGGTCTGCGCCGGCCGCGCGCCGAGCGTCTTCGACGCCTCCTCCAGCGTCGGGTTGATCGCCTCGACCGTGCCGAGCAGGACCAGGAAGGTTATGGGCGAGAAGGCGAGCACCTGCGCCAGCAGTATGCCGGGCAGCCCGTAGATCCAGCGCGACGGCGGGATGCCGAAAAGCTCCCACATCCAGCCGGTGACGAGGCCGGTGCGGCCGAACAGGACCACGATCGCGACGCCGACGACGAAGGGCGGCGTGATGATCGGCAGGATGGAGACGGCGCGCAGCGAGCGCTTGAAGGGCAGGCCTGTGCGGGCGACGAGGAGCGCGAGCGCGAGCCCGATTGCGGTCGACAGGACGCCGGCGAGGATGCCGAGGATCAGCGTGTTGACGACGACGCCGCAGCGGCTGGCGCCGATCAGGCAGCCGAGCCCCCACAATTCGCGAGCCATGAAGCGTTCGCCGAACACTGCCAGCGCAAGGGTCCCGTCCGGCGCAATGACCGAAGCCGTGGCGAGCCGCAGGATCGGATAGAAGACGAAGAGGGAGAGAAGGACGACGACCAGCACCACGCCTGTCGAGGCGAAGCGGTCGCCGCGACAGAAGCCGCGTGCCGCGAAGGCATCGGCCGCCATGCCGCACAGCGCCAGCCCGGTGACGAAGCCGCCCCAGCCGAGCCCGGTCTGGCCGAGTTCGGCCGCCGGGGCAAGCTCGGCCAGCCATGGCGCGCCGCCCCGCAGGCCGATGGCGAAGGCCTGCAGGACGAGCAGTCCGAAGCCGGCGATCGCGACCGGCAAGGTCAGGCGATGTGCGCGCCACTCCTGACTCGCGAGGAGGCGCAAGAGCGCGAGCAGCAGCACCGCCGCGACGACCGGCAGGAGCCATACACGCCCAGAGAGCCCTTCCGCCACGGCCGATCGCAGCATCCCGCCGCCGGCGCCGTCGAGCGCCGGTGGCGGAACGCGATACCAGGGGAGAAGCAGAACCCCGGCAAGGCCGAGGATCAGCCAGATGCCCCCGACGCGGTCGATCGCGGCGGCGACCGATCTCACCTCGGCAGCGCCCCGATCTCGGCGTCCCATTTGGCGAGAAGCCGGTTCCTCTCCTCCGCCGAACCGTATTTGGCGAAGTCGTAGTCGATCAGGTTGATGTCCTCGAGGTCGGGCGAGTGCTCGGAGATCGGGGCGCTCCGGTTCGACGGCACCTGGAAGTCGTTCGATTGCGCGGCGAGGGCCTGTGCTTCCGCCGTCAATGCCCATTCATAGAACAGACGCGCGTTCTCCGGATTGGGGCCGCCGCTGATCAGGCTCATCGAGCCGATCTCGTAGCCGGTGCCCTCGCAGGGCGCGACGACGGCGATCGGCGCCCCGGCAACCACCTGGCTGACCGCGTCGTGCATGAAGACGATGCCGACTGTGGTCTCGCCGGTCGCGGCCGCCCGGATCGGTGCCGAGCCCGATTGCGTGTACTGGCTGACATTGTCGTTGAGCGCGCGCAGATAGTCGAAGGCCTCATCCTCCCCCATTAGCTGCACCATGGTGGCGAGCATCGTGTAGGCGGTGCCGGAGGAATTCGGGTTGGCGACCTGGATTTCGTCGCGGAACCGCTCGTCGAGCAGATCGGCCCAGCAGGCGGGCGCGTCGCCGCCGATACGCTCCAGCATCTCGGTGTTGTAGCCGTAGCCGAGCGCACCGGCATAGATGCCGACGGTGCGATGGCCGGAGGCCTCGGCCTGCCGCACCGCCCAGTCGTGAAGCTCGCCCAGCTTGTCGGACTGATACTCATCGGTCAGGCCCTCCTGCGCGGCCTGAAGATGCGGGTCGCCGGTGCCGCCGAACCACACGTCGCCGCGCGGCTGCGCCTCCTCGGCCTTGACCTTGGCATAGGTCTCGCCGGAGGAGGCGCGGGTCATCAGCACCTCGATCCCGGTCTCGCGCTGGAATGCCTCGGAGACGGCGCGGCACCAGGGCTCGTTCACCGAGCAGTAGAGGACGAGTTCGCCCTGCTGGGCGTTCGCCGAGCCGGCGAGCCAGAGGCCGAGCGCGGAGGCTGCGAGAAGTGTCGATCTGAAGGTCATTGGCGTTCTCCCTTTGGTGAAGTGTTTTGCGTTATTGGACAGCCGTTACGGCGGCATGACAGCCCACAGCAGGGCCAGGCTCGTAGACGCGGTCTCCTCCCTCGCGCGCCCTCCTATTCCGCTGCCTGCGAAAGCAGCCACTCGTGCTCGGCCGCGTTGCGGAACCGCCAGGTCCGCCGCGGCCCGGCCATGACGTTGAGGTAGTAGAGGTCGTAGCCATGGCACGCCGCGCAGGGGTGGTAGCCGCGCGGCACCAGCGTCACGTCGCCATCCTCGACCGCCATCGTCTCGTCGAGCGAGCGGTCGTCGGTGTAGACGCGCTGGAAGGCGAAGCCCTGCGGCGGGTCGAGCCGGTGGTAGTAGGTCTCCTCGAGCAGGCTCTCGGCCGGCAGGTCGTCGGTATCGTGCTTGTGCGGCGGATACGACGAGGTGTGGCCGCCCGGCGTGATCACCTCGACCACGAGCAGCGAGTCCGCGCCTGCGTCCGTCTCGGGCAGGATGTTCGTCACGTAGCGCGTGTTGGTTCCCTTGCCGCGCGTTTCCTGGCCGAGCGTGTCTGGCGCGATCACCCGCGCCGGATGGCTGCCGCGGCGGCCCGGCGCGGTGCAGACGGCAAGTTCGAGATCGGTGGCGGCCTTGACCTCCCAACGAGAGCCGGCCGGCGCATAGGCCGCCCAAGGCTTGCCCTCGAACGGGCTGGCACGCTCGCCCAGAAGGCCGAGTTCTTCGCCGTCAACCATCGCGCGGCCCTTGCCGGTCACGAAGACAAGGCACGTCTCGCGGTCCTCGCCACCGCCCGTCACGACGTCGCCTGGCGAAAGCCTGTGCAGGTCGAAACCGACATGGGTCCATCCGGCGCTTTCCGGCGTCACGTGGATGACCCGGCCGGCTCGGCCGCTCGGCTTCACGAGGAGGTGCGACAATGAAGCCTCCCGAAGGTGCGGTTGATCGGCTTCGCGGTCATGGCGACTCCGCCTCCAACGCATCACGGCGGTCGAGACCGGCCTCGCGCGCCAGCGTCCTGAGAGCCTGGAGCCCCATCGACTGGTAGCGGACCGGGTCGCGCTGCAGCGGGTCCTGCTCGGCCTCGATCACCAGCCAGCCCTCGTAGCCATGGTCGGCGGCGACCTTCAGCACCGGCAGGAAATCGACCGCTCCTTCCGGATCGCCCGGCACGGTGAACACGCCGCGGCGTACACCCTCGAGGAACGAGAGCCCCTCGCGCTCGACCTCGCCGCGGATCGCCGGGCGCACGTTCTTCGCATGGATGTGGCGGACTCGCGGCATATACGCCTGGGCGAGCGCCGTCGGGTCCGCGCCGGCGAACCAGGCATGGCCCGTGTCGAGCAGCAGCTTCGTGGCCGGCCCGGTCGCCGCCATCAGCCGGTCGATCTCGCCGCGCGACTGGACGATGGTGCCCATGTGGTGGTGGTAGACGAGGTCGATGCCGCGCGCCGCACAGTGCTCCCCGATCGCCTCGACGCCGGCGCCGAATTCTTCCCAGCGACCATCTTCCAGCACAGGCTTGCGCGAGAGCGGGGCTGCATCGTCGCCATGGATGGCGTTCGACGTCTCGCAGACGATGCAGACCGTGCAGCCGTGTGCCGCGAGGAGGTCGAGATGCGGATCGATCGCGCGCTTCTCGTCCTCGATCGAATTGGCGAGCAGGTTGAGCGAGTGCCAGCCCGACACGAAGGCGAGCCCGTGTGGTGCCAGCGCCGCGCGCAGCGCGTCCGCCTCCGACGGCATCTTGTGCCCCTTCTCGATCCCGTCGAAGCCGATGGCTGCCGCCTGCGTCAGACACTCATCCAGGCTGATGTGGCCGCCGATCGAACGGTCGTCGTCATTCGACCAGGCGATGGGATTGGTGCCGTAGCGGATCATCCTCCTCCTTCCGATCGCCGTCATCCCTTGCGGGCCGCGACCGCCTCCTCGTAGCTGCGCCGCGCTTCGGCGACCTCGCGGCGCGGGCTCACCTCCGGCACCGCGACGTCCCACCAGTGGCCCCCGGCCTCGGTCGCCGCCATCGGGTCGGTGTCGATCACGAGCACCGTCGTGACGTCGTTTGAGCGCACCCGCTCCAGTTCCGCCTCCAGCTCGGCGATCGAGCCGACCTTCCGCGCCACCGCGCCGAGCGACGCGGCGTGTGCGGCGAAATCGACCTCCGGCAGCACCTCGTGGCGCGTGTCCTCGAGCAGATTGTTGAAGGACGCGCCGCCGGTCGCCTGCTGCAGCCGGTTGATGCAGCCGTAGCCGCGATTGTCGAGCACGACGATGGTGAGCTTGAGGCCCAGCATGACCGAGGTTGCGATCTCGGAATTCATCATCAGATACGAGCCGTCGCCAACCATCACGACGACGTCGCCGTCCGGCCGCGCCATCTTGACGCCGAGCCCGCCAGCGATCTCGTAGCCCATGCAGGAGAAGCCGTATTCGAGGTGGTAGCTGCCGGGGCGGTCCGCCTGCCAAAGCTTGTGAAGCTCGCCCGGCAGGCCGCCAGCGGCGCACACGAGCGTGGTGCCCGGACGCACCTTGCGCTGCACGGCGCCGATCACCTGCGCATCGGACGGCCGCGCGGCGTCGGTCGGCGCGGTCACCGCCGCAGCGTCCGCCAGCCAGTCGCGCTTGCCAGCCTCCGCCTTCGCCGTCCACTCGGCAGGCGCGGCATAGTTGCCGAGATTGATGCCGAGTATGTCGAGCCCGGTCCTCGCGTCCGCCACCAAAGGCAGGGCGCCGTGCTTGCCGGCGTCGAAGGGCTGCACGTTGAGCCCGATGATCCGCGCCTCCGGCGCGAACAGCGACCACGAGCCGGTGGTGAAGTCCTGCAGCCGCGTGCCGACGGCGAGCACCACGTCCGCCTCGCGCGCCAGCGCATTCGCCGCCGACGTGCCGGTCACCCCGACCGAGCCCATGTTGAGCGCGTGGTCGTGCGGCAGGCTCGACTTGCCCGCCTGCGTCTCCATGACCGGGATGCCGTGCGTCTCGGCGAAGGCCGCAAGTTCGCTCGCCGCCCCGGAATAGAGTACGCCGCCGCCGGCGACGATCACGGGTCTTTTCGCCTTCCCCAGCGCCTTGGCGGCAGCCAGCGTCTCGAAGGAATCGGGAGCGATGCGTCGCGGCCGCCAGACCGTCTCCGCGAAGAAGCTCTCGGGATAGTCGTAGGCCTCGGTCTGGACGTCCTGGCAGAAGGAGAGCGTCACCGGGCCGCATTCGGCCGGATCGGTCAGCACCTGCATGGCCCGCCGCAGCGCCGGCATGACCTGTTCGGGGCGCGTGATGCGGTCGAAATAACGGGACACGGGCCGGAAGCAGTCGTTGGCCGACACCGTCCCGTCGCCGAAATCCTCGACCTGCTGGAGGACCGGGTCGGGCAGCCGGTTGGCGAAGACGTCGCCTGGGAGCAGCAGCACGGGCAGCCGGTTGACATGCGCGACGGCCGCCGCCGTCACCATGTTCAGCGCGCCGGGCCCGATCGACGTCGTCGCGACCATCATGCGCCGCCGGAAGGACGCCTTGGCGAAGGCGATCGCGGCATGCGCCATCGCCTGCTCGTTATGGGCGCGGAAGGTGGGAAGCTCGTCGCGCACCTGGTGCAGCGCCTCGCCGATGCCGGCGACATTGCCATGGCCGAAGATCGCCCACACGCCCGCGAAGATCGGCACGCGCTGCCCGTCGATCTCCGTCGCCTGACGGGCGAGGAAGCGAGTGAGCGCCTGCGCGGCCGTCAATCTGATGCTGGCGCCCATCCTGGCCTCCTCACGCCGCCCTGCGGCCGCGTACGCCCTGCCAGGCATCTGCAAGCGACCTGAACCGCGTCTCCATCTCCGCAACCGCCTCCTCGTCCGTGATCTCGCCGGCGAGCCAGCGCCGCGCGGCGTCGCCGAAGATCGAGCGGCCGACGGCGAAGCCGCGCAGGCAGGACACCTCCGCGCCGATTGCAAAGGCAGCCTTCAGCTCGGCGAGCGGCGCGTCCAGCCCCAGCATGAGGACGCCACGGCACCAGGGGTCGTTCTCTGCGATGACCGCGTCGATCCGGCCCCAGGCGGCTGTGGACGGCTGCGGCTCCAGCTTCCACCAGTCCGGCCTGATCCCCGCCGCATAAAGCTCGGCGAGCGCCCGCGCCACGGTATCCTCGCCGAGGCTGCCGTGCCGTCCGGCCACGATCTCGACGAGCAACTCGCGGCCGATTGCGCGGCTCGCCTCGAAAAGCTGCACGAGCTTCTCGCGCTGCGCAGCCTTCAGCTCGGGCGCGTCGTCGGGATGGCAGAGGCAGAGGCACTTGACGGTGTGGTCGAGCGGCCACTCGACCAGCCTCGCGCCGATGTCCTGGCTCCCCTCGAAGGCGAGGGGACGCGAGCCCGGCTCCTCGACCGGCCGTCCGACCAGAGAGAAGCCATGGCGCGCGGCGGCCAGCAGCGCCTTTCGGCCGTATCGGTCGTCGAGCAATACGCCGTAGCCCGGCTGCCCGGCGGCGACCCGTGCGGCCGCCTCGACGGCGAGCAGCTTGAACGCGCCGATAAGGGTGCGGTCGGCGCCGGCCTCGTCCGCCATCGCCTCGAACTGCGGGCGGTGGTCGCAGGCGAGCGCCATGAGAAGCGGCGGCGTCGCCTGGCGCCGCGTCGTCGCCCAGTGGAGGTGGGCGAGTTCGGCGTCCTCGCGCAGCGCGCGGTGGGGGCTGCCTTCCTCCAGGAACCGCGTCAGCTCCGGCCAGGTCGGGTATTCGGGCGAGCAGAGAAGCCGCGATACGGCGAAGGCGCCGCACGCGTTCGCCCAGGTGGCAGCCGTCTGGAGCGTCTCGCCGCCCAGCCAGCCGCGCAGGAAGCCGGCCATGAAGGCATCGCCGGCGCCCAGCACGTTGTAGACCTCGATCGGGAAGCCCTGGCCGACGATGCCGTCGTCCAGGCTGTCGGGGATCGGCCCGTCATAGACGACGCAGCCCATGGCCCCGCGCTTGAGCACGATCGTGGCGGGGGTCGCCGCGCGGATTGCGCGGAGCGCCTCGGCGAGGCCTTCGGCACCGGAGGCGATGCGGATCTCCTCCTCGGTGCCGACGACGAGGTCGCAGTCGGGCAGCACCGACCGCAGTCGGGCAGAAACCCTGTCGGATGCCACGTAGCGCTCGAAGCCTGCCGCGTGGCCGGCCAGCCCCCAGAGGTTCGGCCGGTAGTCGATGTCGAACACGACCTTCGTGCCGGCCGCGCGCGCCGCGCGGATCGCCTTGCGCTGCGCGGCGTCGGAATTGTCGCGCGAGAAATGCGTGCCGGTGACGACGACGGCACGCGCCGAGGCAATCAGCCGGTCGTCGATGTCGTCCTCGTTGAGCGCCATGTCGGCGCAGTCGGTGCGGTAGAAGATCATCGGCGAGACGCCTTCGTCCTCCACCGCGAGGATGACCAGCGCCGTCAGCCGCTCGGTATCGGTGCGGATGCCCGCGACCGAGACGCCCTCGCGCACCAACTGCTCGCGGATGAAGCGGCCCATCTGCTCGTCGCCGACGCGGGTGACGAGGGCCGATTTGAGGCCGAGCCGCGCGCAGCCGATGGCGATGTTGGCCGGGCAGCCGCCGACCGCCTTGTCGAAGCTCGCGATGTCTTCCAGACGCGAGCCGATCTGCCGGCCGTAGAGGTCGACAGAGGCACGTCCGATGGTGACGACGTCGAGCGTGCGGTCGTTCATGCGGCGGCGGCTCCTCCCTGGCCCCGATTGAAACAGCAATTCCGCGGCGCTGGCAACATAGAACGTTTATTCCGACACCGATGCCAGCCGCCGCTCGGCCACCGCCACCGTCAGCGTCATGGCGAGCGCCATGCCGGCGGAGAGCGAGCGGAAGCCCGCATAGTCGGCCTCCGCCACCTCGAACCAGATCGAGGCGAGGCCCGCGAGCGGCGAGAACGGGCTGTCGGTGATCGCGACGATCGGCACCGACCTGCCGGCGAGCGAGCGGGCATGCTCGAGCGTCGCCGGCGCGTAGGGCGAGAAGCTCACGGCGATCGCGGCGTCGCCGCGAGCCGCCATCGCCACCTGCTCGGCATCGATGCCGAGGGGCGATCCGACCAGGAGGCTGCGCACACCGAGCTTCCCGAACGCATAGGCGATGTAGCTGGTGATCGGGAAGGCACGTCGCTGCGCCACGAGATAGATCGTGCGGGCGTCGGCGAGCAGCCGCACCGCGCTTTCAAGCGCCTCGGCGCCCGCCGACTGGCGTAGCGAGCCAAGCGAGCGCTCGGCCGCCGAGACGAAGCCTTCGAGGATCGCGCGTTCCTGGCTGTCCGGAGGGACCCCTTCACGGATCGCTGCCAAGCGCTCCTCGTAGCTGCCGTTGCGCTCGCGCAGCCGGTCGCGGAAGACGCGCTGCAGGTCGGAGAAACCTTCGTAGCCGAAATGCTGCGCGAAGCGCACCAGCGTCGAGGGCTGGACGTCGGCCGCGGCCGCGATGCTCGCCGCCGTGCCGAAGGCGATGTCGTCGGGACGGTCGAGCGCGTGGACGGCCACCTGCATCAGCCGCCGCGGCAGGCTGGACCTGCGCTCGACGATGCGGTGCTTCAGCGCCTCGAATGTGCGCGGAACGTCTGCTGCCACCGACTGCTCCTCCCGCTGGCCAAGCGAGGCTAGCCGAGTGGAACGGATATTCCAAGACCGGTCGGGTCAGTTCGTTTATTCCGGCATCGCGCCGGCGACGTTCTGGTCGTAGTCGACCAGCGATCCGGTCATCACGCCGGATTCGGGGCTGAGCATGTAGGCGGTCAGGCTGGCGAGCTCGTCCGGCTTGACGAGCTGTCCCATCGGCTGCGCAGCCTCCGCCTTCTCCAGCCAGTCCGGCTTGGCGGCATGGAACTTCGCCTGCACCTCTGCCTCGCCTGGCGTATCCATCCACCCCGGCATCACCGCGTTGAAGCGGATGCGCTTGCCGCGATAGGCGTTGGCGGCATTCTTGGTGATCGTCGCGAGTGCCGCCTTGCTGGCCGAGTACGGCACCAGGAAGGACTGGCCGCAATGCGCCGACATCGACAGCACGTTGACGACGGAGCCCGGCGCGCCGCGCGCCAGCAGATGCTTCGTCAGTTCCTGCATCAGGAAGAACGGGCCACGCACGTTGATCGCGAAGATACGGTCGAAGATCTCGGGCGTCGTCTCCGTCAGCGAGCCGCGCTCGGTGGTCGCCGCCGAATTAACCAGCGCGTTGACGTGCCCGAGCCGCTCCGTCGCCTCCGCGAAGGCGCGGCGGCAGTCATCGACGTCGCCGACATCGGCGCGGATGAAGACCGCCTCGGCGCCGCAGCCGGCCAGCTCGCGGACGGCGCTCTCGCCCTTGGCTTTGTCGCGGCCGACCAGCGCGACGGAGGTGGCGCCCTCGGCGATCAGGCGTTCGGCGACGGCAAGGCCGAGCCCCTGCGCGCCGCCGGTGATCAGAGCACGGGTGTCGCGGTTCCGCATCGCCTCAGTTCCGCAGTTCGTCGAGCCGGACCGCGCGGCCTTCGGCGGTCGAACGTGATGCCGCCTCTGCGAGCAGCAGCGCCGCCAAGCCGTCCGCGCCGGTCGGCGAGGCTTCGACCTCGCCGGAGAGCGCTGCGACGAAGGCCGCGATCTCGGCCGCGTAGGCCTCGGTGTAGCGGGTCATGAAGAAGTCGTGCAGCGGCGGGCGCAGGTAGCCGTCGGCGGTCGCGAGCTCGATCGAGACCGGGCGCTGGTTTTCCGCCGCGATCATCCCCAGCGACCCGTGCACCTCGATGCGCTGATCGTAGCCATAGGTGGCGCGGCGTGAATTCGAGATCACGCACTGGCGGCCGGAGCTCGTCGCCAGGATGACGCTGACGCTGTCAAAGTCGCCGAGCCTGCCGATCGCGGGATCGACGAGGACCGCGCCGCGCGCCATCACCTCGACCGGCTCCTCGCCCAGAAGAAAGCGCGCCATGTCGAAATCGTGAATCGTCATGTCGCGGAAGATGCCGCCCGAGCGGGTGATGTAGTCGTGCGGCGGCGGTCCGGGATCGCGCGAGGTGATGCTCACCATCTCGACCTCGCCGATCCTTCCCTCGTCGATCGCCTTGCGCACCGCCCGGAAATGCGGGTCGAAACGCCGATTGAAGCCGACCATCAGGATGGCGCCCGTCTCCTTCACCACGGCCAGGCAGCGGCGCACGCGCGCTATGTCGAGGTCGATCGGCTTCTCGCAGAAGATCGCCTTGCCGGCCCGGGCGAAGCGCTCGATCAGGTCGGCGTGGGTGTCGGTCGGCGTGCAGATCACCACCGCGTCGATATCGTCCGCCGTCTCGATCGCCGCGATGCTCCGGACCTCGCAGCCATGCGCGGACGCGATCGCTGCGGCAGCCTCTGGAACGGCGTCGGCGACGGCTGCGAGGCTCGCCCGCCCGTCACTGGAGATCGCCCTGGCGTGGACCTTGCCGATACGGCCGGCGCCCAGAAGTGCGAAGCGGAGGGTCATGAGGATTACCGGTTCCTGCCTGATGGTCGTGAGTGGTGTCGAAGTGGACGAAGGGAAGTCGCCGGGCGTCCGCGCGACGCTTCGCCCGGTTTGCGTGTGTTGGGATACAGCCACCGGGTAGCCAAGCGCAATGGCGGGCCGCTGTCGAACGCCTTGCGGACGGTGAAGGAGATGGCCGAACACGGGGAAGGCGTGAGGCGGGAAGGGGTGAGGCGGCTGTCTCCGGCCCGCACAAGCTCTCCGCCTCATCCGCTGGGATCAATCGGACAGCTTGTGTGCTACCCGCCCAGTCCACTCGTCTGCTGGCGATGCGCCCGCCGCACTTTGGTTCATGGCTCGAAATGTGTATGCTTTGCGGCAATCGTACACATCGGAGGCGCGCCATGCGCACGAACATTGATATCAACGACGCCTTGATGGCGGAGGCCATGAAGGCGACCGGCAGGAAGACCAAGAAGGAGACGGTCGAGGAGGCGCTGAAGCATGTGGTGCGCATCGCCAGGCAGAAACAGGCGCTGAAGGAACTGGAGGGCCTCGGCTGGGAGGGTGATCTCGACGAGATGAGGCGGGACTTCTTCCGCGATTTCGATGAGGACGTGTCGGACCAGGCCGCAGAGTGATCGTCGTCGACAGTTCGGTCTGGATAGCGAAGCTGCGGGGCGACCGGAGCGACGCGATCCAGAAGCTGGAGGCAGTCCGAAGCGCTGACGACGTTCTGGTCGGAGACCTGATCCTTCTCGAGGTTTTGCAGGGAGCGCGCGACGACAGGGATGCCGCCAAAATAGAACGGCTGCTAAGTTCGTTCAACGCCGCGCGAATGGTGAACGCCGACATTGCCCGCCAGACCGCCGCCAATTTCAGGGTCCTTCGGGCAAAGGGCCTGCGGGTGAGGAAGACAGTTGATCTTCTGATCGGCACCTACTGCATCGCGCACGGCCACTTCCTGCTGCATCAGGACCGCGACTTCGACATCATGGAACGGCATCTCGGGCTCAGGGTGCTGTAGTCCAGCCTACCCCGTCAGCGCCTCGGCCTCGCGGCGCAGGCGCATCACCTGGCCGTCGGGCAGTTCCTCGACGTCGGCCCGCGTCACCGGCGCGCCCTTCTTCACCGGACGCGTCACCTTGATGCCGTGGGCGAGACCGATCGGCAGTGCCCTGAGGGCGAGCGAGGCGCGCGCCGGCATAAGCTTGCCCCACACGGTATAGCCGCCCTCGCCGTCGAGCATGTCGCCCGGCGCGAGGTCGCGCTTGGCGACGGCGACGGCGTCGCCGCGGAAGCTGCGGGAATGGCCGGTCGCCTCGCCGCGTAGCGCGGCGGACAGGACCGAGATGCCGAGTTCGAGCCCGATCAGGTGGAACGGCTTGTACATCGCCGCATACCGACCGGTCGCGTCCGTCGACAGGCCGTATTGCCGGAAGCACGCGGCAGCGTAGTCGTTCGGCGCCTCGAGCACCACGTAGACGCCCCAGCGCAGGTCGCGGAACACCGGGCGCCCGTCGCGCTCCAGCGAGGAGACCACCTCGACCAGTCCCACCCCCTCGAGCGTGCCGCCGATCTCGCGCGGCCGCAGGACATGGGCGAGGTCGTCCACCCCGCAGGGCGGGAAGGCGAGCCCCTTCTCCGGCACGTCGAGGTCGCAGGCATTGGCGATCGCCGCCATCTCGATCGCCGACTTGGTTCCGTCGACGAAGGAGTTGAACATCTGCGCGTTCATGCCGGCCGCATGCGCGGCCTCCGGCGACAGGCCGAAATGGGTCCAGACCTCGTCGGGCGTGCTCTCGTGGTAAGAGGGGAGGTACTTCGTCCCCTTGCCCGCCGCCTGGACGCGGAAGCCGGTGGCGCGCGCCCAGTCGACCATCTCGGAGACGAGCGCAGGCTGGTCGCCATAGGCCATCGAATAGACCACGCCCGCCCCGCGGGCCCTCGCCGCGAGCGCCGGGCCGGCGAGCACGTCCGCCTCGACATTGACCATCACGACATGCTTGCCGTTGTCGATCGCGCAGAGCGCGTGCGCGACGCCTGCCGCCGGCGCGCCGGTGGCGTCGATCACCACCTCGACGTCGTCCGAGGCGGCAAGCTCACGCCCGTCCTCGACGAAGCGCGTCGCGGAAATCCGCGCGTCGTCCCAGCCGACGGCACGGCAGGCGGTGCGGGCCCGCGACGGCGACAGATCGGCGATGACTGTCACCTCCAGCCCCGGCGTCGACGGCACCTGCGACAGGAACATCGAGCCGAACTTGCCGGCGCCGATCAGGCCCGCGCGCACCGGCCGTCCCTCGGCGGCACGCGCCTGGAGCATCGAATGGAGGTTCATGCCGCCGTTCCCTCGCGCCGGAGCGCCGTCACCTCGATCTCGATCTTCATCGCCGGCTCGTTGAGCTGGCACACGACCATCGTCGCCGCCGGCCGGATCTCGCCGAATGCCTTGCCCAGGATCGGAAAGACCTTCGGGACATAGGCGCGGTCGGTCACGTAGTAGTTGGCGCGCACCACGTCGGCCATCGCGAAACCGGCCTCGGCGAGTGCGGCGGCGATTGTCGCCAGGCAGTTGCGGGCCTGCGCCTCGACGCTCTCGGGAATTTCCATGGTCGCGTAGTCGTAGCCGGTCGTGCCGGAGACGAAGCACCAGTCGTCCTGCACCACGGCGCGGCTGTAGCCGGCCTCTCTCTCGAAGGGCGAGCCGGTGGAGATCAGGCGGCGCATGGTCTCACGCCTCCACCACGATGCGCCTCAAGATGCGCCGCACGAGCGGCGCGAAGACGAGGATGGCCGGGAAGGCGACCGCCCAGGAGGACATCCAGGCTTTGAACCACAGGCCTGCGAAGCCCGGGGCTGCGGCGCCGACGGCAAGCAGCGTGGAGATCCCGGCCACCACGAAAGTCATGAAGCAGGTGAGGATCAGGCCGAACGCCGCCTGCTCCAGCGCCTTTGGGACGAAGGGTCTCATGCGGGAGGCGTCCGTCAGGCCCAGGGTCGGCTCTCCGCGAGCCGCTTCTCGTAGCCCTCGATCGCCGAGCCCTTCTCCATCGTGAGCCCGATGTCGTCGAGCCCGTTCAGCAGACAGTGGCGCTTGAATTCGTCGACGTCGAAGCGGATGACGCCGCCGTCGGGGCCCCTGATCTCGTTCGCTTCCAGGTCGACCGTGATGGTCGCGTTGGCGCCGCGCGAGGCGTCGTCCATCAGCTTGTCGAGGTCGTCCTGGCTGACGATCACGGGCAGGATGCCGTTCTTGAAGCAGTTGTTGTAGAAGATGTCGGCGAACGAGGTCGAGATCACGCAGCGTATGCCGAAGTCGAGCAGCGCCCAGGGCGCGTGCTCGCGCGACGAGCCGCAGCCGAAATTGTCGCCCGCGACCAGGATCTGGGCCTTGCGATAGGCCGGCTTGTTGAGCACGAAGTCGGGGTTCTCGGTGCCGTCCTCGTTATAGCGCATCTCCGAGAACAGTCCCGTGCCGAGCCCGGTCCGCTTGATCGTCTTCAGATAGTCCTTGGGGATGATCATGTCGGTATCGACATTGACGATCGGGAGCGGCGCGGCGACGCCAGTGAGCGTGGTGAACTTTTCCATTGCGGGTTCCGAATGCGGTTCCGTTTCGCCCATGGCTTTAGCGCAACATGCCCGGAAGGCAAAGTGGGAGAAGCGGAACCGGCGCCGCGGGGCGGCGTTTGGGCGCCATGACTGATCGTCACGCATTCGACCGCCCGCTCCGCCTGCATCTCGGAGAGGAAGGGATCGAGATTGCCACCGCCGAGCAGGCGGCGCTGGTGCTCGCCGACGTGCGCTGGCCGGGCGAGCGCGGGCCGGCGCATCGCGAGGCGCACGAGACGTGCCTCAAGGTGATGGACGGGCACCGATCGGTGGAGGATGCGCGCGCGGCGCTCCTGCGCGCCGCGGAAGAAGCGGGGCTCCGGGCAGAGGGCTGAGGCTCCGCCCGAAGCACGCGTTTTCCGTCAGGCCGCGCGGCGCTCGTGGCGGCCCTCGCCGATCTCCTCGACCAGCTTGGCGCAGAAGGCGTCGAGATCGCCAGGGTTGCGGCTGGTAACCAGCCCCTGGTCGACTACGACCTCCGAATCCTCCCAATTGCCGCCGGCATTGATCACGTCGGTCTTGATCGAGTGGTAGGAGGTCACCTTGCGGCCGTCGACGATGCCGGCCTCGATGAGCAGCCAAGGCGCGTGGCAGATGGCGCCGATCGGCTTCTTCTCCTGCCAGAACCTCTTGATGAGCGAGAGGGCCTTGTCCTCGACCCGCAGGAGGTCGGGATTTATCTGGCCGCCGGGCAGCACCAGCGCGTGATAGTCGCCGGCGCTCACCTCGTCGAGCGTCCTGTCGACCTTGACCGGGCTTCCCCAGTCGTCCTCGTCCCATCCCTTGATCTCGCCCTTCTCGAGCGAGACGATGTGGACCTCGGCGCCGGCCTGCCGCAGCTTGTCGCGTGGCACCTCGAGCTCGGACTGCTCGAAACCGTCGGTCGCCAGGATGGCGACGCGCTTGCCTTCGATACCTGCCATGTCGGTACTCCCTTCGTGTCGTGACGGCCTGCCTAACAGGCAGGGGACGGCGACGTTCCGAAGGGAGATCGGGTCAGGCGGCGGTCAGCTCCACGCGCTGGCCGGAGGGGCGCGGCCGCGGGCGGCCGAGGAAGTATCCTTGCGCCTCGTCGCAGCCTTCCGCCTTCAGGAGCAGCAGCTGGGCGGCGGTCTCCACGCCTTCCGCCAGCACGCGGATCTCCAGGCTCTTGCCCAGCGCCAGCACCGCCCGGATGATCGCACGCGCCTGCGCGCTGTCGCCGACCTCGCCCATGAAGGAGCGGTCGAGCTTGATCCGGTCGAAGGGGAACGAGCGCAGCGTGTCGAGCGAGGAGTAGCCGGTGCCGAAATCGTCGAGCGCGACGGTGACGCCGAGGGCGCGGATCATGCGCAGCGCATGGAGCGACCGCGCCTTGTCCTCGATGATGGCGGATTCGGTGATCTCGAGTTCCAGCCGCGCCGGCGAGAGCCCCGTCTCCAGGAGCACGGCGTGGACGAGCCGCGGCAGATCGCCGTAGCCGAGCTGGACGGGCGAGAGGTTGACGGCGATCTTCTCGCCGCCCGGCCAGTTGGACGCCTCGCGGCAGGCCTCGCGCAGCACCCACTCGCCGATCGAAAGGATGAGGCCGGTCTCCTCGGCCAGCGGGATGAACTCCGCCGGCGAGACGAAGCCCCGCTTCGGATGCTTCCAGCGCAGCAGCACCTCATAGCCGACGGTGGTGTCGGGATCGCCGACGCTCTTCTGCACCTGGTAGTGAAGCTCGAACTGGCCGAGCTCGAGCGCCTTCCGGAGGTCGAGCGAGAGTTCGCGGCGCGCGCGGGCGCGCTCATCCATCTCCGCCTCGTAGAAGCAGACCGAGCTCGAGATGTCGGTCTTGGCGCGGTACATGGCGAGGTCGGCGTTGGAGATCAGCCGCTCCGGCTCGTCGCCGTCGGAAGGTCCGACCGAGACGCCGATACTGGCGCCCGATGCGATGTCCAGGTCGCCGATGGTGATCGGCGTCTTGAAGACGTTCTCAAGCCGGGCCAGGAACTCCGAAAGCTCCGACTGCTCGCGGAACGGCTTGAGCGCGGCGAACTCGTCGCCGCCGATGCGCGCCACGAACTCGCCATCGGTCACAGCCGCGCTCAGGCGGCCGGCGATCGAGATCAGGGCCTGGTCTCCCGCCTCGTGGCCGCGCAGGTCGTTGATCTCCTTGAACTTGTCGAGGTCGATCCCGATGACGGCGAGCCGGTGGCCGGCACTCCGCGTCCGCTCCAGTTCCCGCCTCAGGCGGGTGAGGTGACTGACGCGGTTGGGAAGCCCGGTGAGGGCGTCGAAATGCGCCATGCGCCGCAGCACGTCGAGATTGCTCTCGCTCACGTCGGTGTCGATCATGTAGCTGGCGACGCCGGTCCCGACGATCAGCAGCGCGACGCCGGCGACCGCGACGGCCATCGCCGAAATCGTTGCCGGATCGGCCAAGGGCAGTCCGGTCAGGAGCGGCGTCACGCTCACGGCCGTCATGGCGGTGAAGTGGAGCCCGACCACCGCGAGAACGAAGGAAGCGAGCGCCGCTATCCGCCTCGCCTTGGCGGCGAAGACTAGCGAAGCCGCACTGAACGCGACGGCGAGCGCCAGTGACGCCACAACATAGGTCGTGTCCCAGGCGACGATGCCATCGACGCGGAAGGCGAGCATGCCGAGATAGTGCATCGCCGCTATCGAGAGGCCGAGCATGGCCCCCGCGAGCGCCACGATCGGCATGCTGGGCGAAAGCGATATGCGCAAGGCGAGGGATGCGCCGGCGATGACGGCGGCCAGCGAGGCGAAGGTCAGGATGGGGTCGAAGGTGACGGGCACCCCGGCGTCGTAGGCGAGGATGGCGATGAAATGGGTGCACCAGACCGAGGAGCCGCCGGCGACGGCGGCGAGAAACACCCAGCCGGACCTCTGAAAGCCGCTGCGCTGGCGCGCGCGCCGGTGGAGCTCGAATGTCACCCATCCACCGGACAGGCAGACGACCGCGGCAAGCAGCACGAGCCAGGGACTGTGCATGGTTGTGACGCAGCTTATGACAGTCATCATGAGGAGAAATCGCCCCGACAGAGAGACGCCTGCGCCTTTGGAGCGCAAGCCATGGCCGCCGCCCCCCTGGCTGGCGCCACGGCAAGAGCACTATCGCGTCGCGCCTTAATTCAGGTTAACGCAGCGTCGGCCAAGATTTGCCGTGATCGGATGGTTGACGAACCGTACCGCCGATCTTGGCGACGATTATCGCGACCTCGGGGGCGCAGGATTGGGTTCTTCTTCTGGCGTAGCCGCAAGGCGTCGGGTCAGGTCGGCCGCGGCCATCGCGTTCGCGCTCGTCGCCGCGCTTTTCTGCACCGCGGCCCAGGCGCAAGAGCGTGCGCTGCGCGGCGTGGCGCTCGTCATCGGCCAGTCGGACTACCGGCACATCGCACCGCTCGCCAACCCGCTGCACGACGCGCGCGAGGTTGCGAAGCTCCTGACCGATCTGGGCTTCGACGCCAGGAGCGTCACCGACCGCGATGCCCAGCGCCTGCGCCGCGACCTCGAGCGCCTCGTCGAGGACGCCGAGGACGCGGACGTCGCCCTACTCTACTATGCCGGCCACGGCATCGAGGCCGGCGGCGAGAACTGGCTGGTGCCGGTCGATGCCGACGAAGCATCGCTCGACAGCGCGCTGGAGCGCCTCGTGCCGCTGTCGGAGGTTCTGGACGGACTGAGAAGCGCCGTGCCGGTCACGATCGTGCTGCTCGATGCCTGCCGGACCAACCCCTTCCCGCCTGGCTCGCTGGTGCGGCCGGCGCCCGGTGCGGAGCCGGCGCCGATGGGGGAAAGCGGCCTGACCGCCGTGCGTGGCGCGGCGGCGTTGAGGCCGCGGCACCAGGTGCCGATAGACAATCTCGGCACGGTGATCGGCTTCGCCGCCGAGCCCGGCCTGCCGGCACTCGACGGACCTGCCGGCGCCAACAGCCCCTATGCCAGCGCCCTTCTGCGGCACCTGTCGGCCATGCCCGGCATCGAGTTCGGCGCGGTGATGAGAATGATCACCGAGGAGGTGTATCTTGCGACCCGCACCCGTCAGCGCCCGTGGGTCAACGAGACGCTGCGCCGGCAGCTCTTCTTCGGCATGCCGGAGCCGGCGGCCGACGGCGAGGAAGGCGCGATCACCGGCGAGCGGCGCCAGCTCCTGCTCACCATCGCCGAGCTTCCCAGTCTCGAGCGGGTGCAGGTCGAGCAGGTGGCGGCGCGCGACGGTGTGCCGCTCGACGCGCTCTACGGCGTGCTGCGCGCCATGGGCGAGACCGCGCAGCCCGACGATCCGGAGGAGCTCGGGCGCCTGCTCGACGCGCAGGCGGAGCGGCTGCGCAAGATGCTTTCCGAGCGCGCGGCGCTGCGCACCGACGATCCGGAGATCGTCCGGCTGACTTCGGCCGCCGACAGGGCGATCGGCGAGGGCGCCATCCAGACGGCACGACGCTTCATGGACGAGGCGGTGCAGCGCATCGAGGACGGCCGCCAGGATGTCGACGACCTCGAGGAGCTGGTGCGGCAGAAGCGCATCGCCGACGCCGCCATCTATGCCCGCCGGGCGGACGCCGCGGCGCTCGCCTTCGCCTTCCTGGACGCGGCGGAGGATTATGGCCGTGCCCATGATCTCGTGTCGCGGTGGCACGACGACCTCGCCTGGAACTACAAGAACCAGGAAGCCGAGGCGCTCCGCAGCCACGGCGAGGCGACCGGCGACCGGGAGGCGCTGTCGCGCTCTCTCGCCGCCTACGAGCAGATTCTCGGGATGCTGCCACCGGGCGAACGCGGCCGCGACTGGGCGATCACCCGCAACAACATGGCCGTGGTGCTCCACACGCTTGGCGAGCGGGCGGAGGATACCGCCGATCTTCAGCGGTCGATCGCGATGGCGGAAGAATCGATGGCCGTTTTCGCGGAGCTGGACGACGACGCCAACTGGTCGGCCGCGCAGAACAATATCGGCAATCTCCTGCTCGCCATGGGCATGCGCGAGAGCAACCCCGTCAAGCTCGAGCAGGCGGTCGAAGCCTTCCGTGCCGCGCTTGCCAGGCGCGACCGCGAGGCGGTGCCGCTCGACTGGGCGGCATCGCAGAACAATCTCGGCATCGCCCTCTACAACCTCTCCGACCGCCGCACCGACCTTTCGCTGCTCGACGATGCCGAGGTGGCCTACCGCGCCGCGCTGGAAGTGCTGACCCCGGCGACCGCACCGATCGACTGGGCGATGGTGCAGAACAATCTCGGCAACGCGCTCAACGCGCTCGGCCTGAGGCACAATGACGGCAGCTACCACCGGCAGGCCGCCGAGGCGTTCGAGGCGGCGATGCGGGTGCGCACGCGCGAGAGCTGGCCGCTGCAATGGGCCGCCAGCCAGCTCAATCTCGGCAACGCCTACAACGGCATGGCCCGCCACGAGCTCGGCACGCTCAACCTCGACAGGGCGCGCCAGGCCTACGAGGCGGCGCTGGAGGTCTTTACCCGAGAGCGGGCGCCACTCGAATGGGCGTCGGTGCAGAACAATCTCGGCTCGGTGATGCAGACGCTCGGCCAGAGGGGCTTCGCGATCGCCGATCTCGAGGCGTCGGTGGACGCCTTCGAGGCGGCGCGCGAGGTCTATTCCCGCGACGCTTTCCCGCTCGACTGGGCCATGACCTACCACAACATGGGCAACACGCTGCAGCTCATGGGCGGCATCTCCGGCGACGCCGGCTACTACCGGGCCGCCGTCGAAGCCTTCGAGACCGCGCTCGGCGAGTTCAGGCGCGACGTGGCGCCGGTTCAGTGGGCCTTCTCGACCTCGGCCATGGGGGCGACGCTCCAGTCGCTGGCGGCCAACGAGGAAGGCACCGAATCCCTCGTCCGTGCCATTACCGCCCGTCGCGCCGCGCTCGAGGTCCTCACCATCGACATCGCGCCGGTCGAATGGGCGAACGCGCAGGCGGGGCTCGGCATGCTGCTCCTGAACCTGACGCATCACGACGGCAACCTCGACAATCTGCGCGATGCGCGGGCGGCGTTCGAGGCCTTGGCGCTGGTCTACACCCGCGAGGCGCTGCCGCTGCAATGGGCCTTCGCGCAGAACAATATCGGCGACGTCCACTGGTCCACGGCCGCCTATGGCGGCGGCGCGCCGGAGTACAGTGCGGCGCTCGCACATTTCGAAAGCGCACGAGAGGAGTTCGAGCGGCTGGGCTATGCGATGCTGGTCGACCTCACCGATCAGAAGATCGAGCTGATCCGCTCGGCGCTAGGGCAGGAATGATCCGCCGGACCAAGCACTTCCGCGCGGAGCGGGTGATGCAGCACGGTCTTGAAACTGCAACACGACTCTGCCTATCTATATCCTTGCGGCAAGGTGCCGCCAATTGTTGCTGACCGAAAGGAAAGACACTGAGAGCAGCACTACGGAAGAAGGCCGATATTGCGCCTTCACCGGCCGGGATGGATCTCGTTTCGTCTCGCGCCCTCGACATCGTCCTTGCCAGTCTGGACGACTCCAAGGCCGAAAACATCGTCTCAATCGACATCCAGGGCAGGTCCGTCCTCGGCGACCACATGGTGGTGGCCTCGGGGCGCTCCCATCGTCATGTCGCGGCTGTCGCCGAGCACCTGATCAAGGCGATCAAGGATGCCGGCTTCGGCAACCCGCGTGTCGAGGGGCTGAGCAATGCCGACTGGGTGCTCATCGACACCGGCGACGTGATCGTCCACGTGTTCCGGCCGGAGGTCAGGGAGTTCTACGCCATCGAGAAGATGTGGCAGGCGCCCGACCTCGGCGAAGACAGGCTGCATTGATCGCGGTCCGCGGCCGGCGGCCGCGGCGGCAGGGATGAAGATCACCGTACTGGCCGTGGGCCGCATGAAGAGCGGCCCCGAGAAGGAATTGGCCGGCCGCTACCTGGATCGCTTCGCCAAGGTCGCGCCGACGGTCGGTCTGTCCTTTGGCGGTCTTACCGAACTGGCCGAGGGTCGCGGCCGTGCCGCCGACGAGCGCCGCCGCGAGGAGGGCGCGCAACTTGCGCCGCTCGCCGCCGATCGCGCGCTCGTCCTGCTCGACGAGGGCGGCCGCAACCTCTCGTCGGAAGAACTGGCCTCGCTCGTCGGACGATGGCGCGACGGCGGCAGGCGCGAGGTCGTCTTTGCGATCGGCGGGCCAGACGGGCACGATCCGGCTTTCGCCGCCGCCGCCGAGGTCAAGCTCGCCTTCGGTGCCGCCACATGGCCGCACCAGATCGTCAGGGTGATGCTGGCCGAACAGCTCTACAGGGTCGCCACGATCCTGTCCGGCCATCCCTACCATCGCGGTTCCGCCACAAGATCGTGACATGGCGGGTCCGCCGCGAGGCGGTTTGGTTGATGATTGATTAACGGCCATCCTGTATCGGTGGAGCTTCATTTCCTGGCGCATGGCATGCTGGCAAGGCGACATCTCATCGGGCTCGTGACGGCTGTGCTCCTCGCCGCACTGCCGGTCCTCGGCCTGCCTTCCGGGGCAGCGGCCGAAACGGCCGGCGCGCAGGAACTCGAGCATCGCAGGAGTGAGAGCGCGGGCGAGCGCGACCGGCTGCGGAGCGAGATCGCCCTCTCCGAGGAGCGCGTCGCTGAACTGTCGGCCGAGATCGAGGCGCTGGCGAAGGACCACGCCTCGCTGTCGGCCGCGCTCGTCGAGGCGGCGCGCGCCGAGCGGCGGCTGGCCGAGCGCGTCGACGGCATCTCCGCCCGGATGGACACGCTTGCCGAGCAGCAGGCCTATCTCAGGGCCTCGCTCTCCGCCCGGCGCGGCGTGCTGGCGGAGGTGCTGGGCGCGCTGCAGCGGATGGGGCGCAACCCGCCGCCGGCGATCCTGGTGCGGCCGGACGATGCGCTCTCCAGCGTGCGCAGCGCCATCCTGCTCGGCTCGGTCGTGCCGGAACTGCGCGCCGAGACAGAGGTGCTGATCGCCGACCTCAACGAGCTTGCAAGCGTCGCCGCCGCGATCGACGCCGAGCGGCTGAGGCTGGTGGCGGCGATGACGGGCCAGGCGGAGGAGCAGCAGAGGGTGAGCCTGCTGCTCGCCGAGAAGCGGCAACTGCAGGCGCGCTCGCAGGATCAGCTTGAACAGGAGCGGCAGCGCGCCGAGGAACTCGCCTCGGCGGCGGCCAGTCTCGAAGAGTTGATCGTCCGGCTGGAGGCCGACATCGAAGCCGCGCGGGCCGCCGAGCAGGAGGCGCAGCGGCAGCGCGAGGAGGCCGCGGCGGCCGCCGGACGGGAGCGTCCTCTGCCGCCGGCCGATCCTGGCAACGTCTTCTCGTCATTGCCTTTTTCGGCGCTGACGGGGCAGGTTGGCCTGCCCGTCTCGGGCCGCATCCTGCGCCAGTTCGGCGACGATGACGGCGCTGGCGGGAGCCTGATGGGCGACATTCTTCGAACACATTCGGGAGCAATCGTCACCGCGCCTTCGGACGGGTCTGTCCTATATGCGGGACCGTTCCGCTCCTATGGCCAACTCTTGATCCTCAACGCGGGCGAGGGTTATCATCTGGTCCTGGCAGGCATGAGCAGAATCAATGTCGGACTGGGCCAGGCCGTCGTCGCGGGAGAGCCGGTCGGTGCAATGGGGGAGGCCAGGGTGGCAAATGCGGCCGCGCCTGGCGAGGATGCGGGCCCGGAACTTTATGTCGAGTTCCGCAAGGAAGGCAGGCCCGTGGACCCGTCCCCCTGGTGGACGCGCAATTCATTAAGGACAGGAAATGATTCGTAAGGCCACTCTTCTAATCGCCGGCGCCCTGATGGGCGCCTCCGCGATGAGCCTCGTCCACGGGTCGGTCGGTACCTCGGCCAACGCCGCCAGCTCCGAGACCTACCGCCACCTGGCGATCTTCGGGGACATCTTCGAGCGAGTCCGGGCGCAGTACGTCACCGCGCCTGAGGACAACAAGCTGGTCGAGGCGGCCATCAACGGCATGCTCGCCTCGCTCGACCCCCATTCGTCCTACCTCAACCCCGAAGGCTACCAGGACATGCGCGTGCAGACGCGCGGCGAGTTCGGCGGCCTCGGCATCGAGGTGACGATGGAGAACGAGCTCGTGCGCGTCATCGCGCCGATCGAGGACACGCCCGCCGCCCGCGCCGGCGTGCTCGCCGGCGACCTGATCTCGCAGATCGACGGCGAGGAGGTGCGCGGCATGTCGCTCGCCGATGCCGTCGACCGCATGCGCGGCGAGGTCAACACCGAGATCCAGCTGACCATCATCCGCGAGGGCGCGGTCGAGCCGATCAGGCTGACCATTACCCGCGACGTCATCAAGGTCCGCGCGGTGCGGTTCAGCCTCGAGGACAATGTCGGCTACATCAAGATCAACCAGTTCCAGGAGCGCACCACCGAGGACCTGCAGAACGCCATCCGGCAGATCCGCCAGCAGGCGGGCGAAAACGAGCTGGTCGGCTACGTGCTCGACCTCCGGCTCAATCCAGGCGGCCTGCTCGACCAGGCGGTCAACGTCTCCGACGCCTTCCTCGACCGCGGCGAGATCGTCTCGACGCGCGGCCGCGACCCGCGCAACGTCACCCGCTTCGACTCGCGGCCGGGCGACCTGCTCGACGGCAAGCCGATCATCGTCTTGATCAATGGCGGCTCGGCCAGCGCATCGGAGATCGTGGCAGGCGCGCTTCAGGACCACCGCCGGGCGACCGTCGTCGGCACGAGGTCCTTCGGCAAGGGCTCGGTGCAGACCATCATCCCGCTGGCGGAGAACGGCGCGCTGAGGCTCACCACCGCGCTCTACTACACGCCCGCCGGCACCTCGATCCAGGCGCGTGGCATCACGCCCGACATCGTCGTCGAGCAGCCCGTGCCGGACGAGCTCCTCGGTCGCACCACGACACGCGGCGAATCCGAGCTGCGCGGTCACATCATCGGTTCTCTCGAGGACGAGAGCGGTTCCGGCTCCTCGACCTACGTGCCGCCGGATAAGGCCGACGACATCCAGCTCAACTACGCGTTCGACCTTCTGCGCGGGATACAGACCAATCCGGCATTCCCGCCCAGCCAGGAACGGGCGCTGTTGAACCAGTCCGAGTAGCACGCGTTGGTCCGGCCCCGGCCGGACCGTGCCAGAACGTCTTCAGACCGGCGACCGGAGCGACCCTCCGGTGGCCGGTTTCGATTCATGCGGCAGCGCCGCGAGGATGGGGGTAGCGCGAAGTGTCGGACACGACGCCGTCGGGGCTGAAGGACATCGACCGGCCGCTGGGGCTCGGCCCGGTCAGGAAGCGGCGCAGCCTCCGCCTGCCGCCCGCACGCGCCCTGCTCGGCGCCTTGGCAGTCCTCGCCGTCGTTGCGGCAGCGGGCTGGCTGTCGCTGCGCGACCAGCCGTTCCGGACGCCGCATCCGGTCGCGGTCTCGACCCCGCAGACGGAGCCGGAGTCGCGGCCGGCACCCGTGGCCGCACCCTCGATGGGGCCGGCGCGGACGAGCGGTGGCCCTTCGATCACGCGGGTCAATCCGCCGTCCTCCGAGGCTCAGGGCTCGAGCGTCATCGTCATCCGCGATCCCTCGACGATCGGCCACGATTTCCGCACGGCGCACCTCCCCGACCGGGCGCTCGTCGAGGAGAGCGAGTACGGCCCGCTGCCGGTCCGCGCTGCCGACGGGCGCCGCCCCTTCGACGTCTATGCCCGGCCATGGTCCGGCGCGCGCGGGACGCGGGTCGCGATCGTCGTCGGCGGGCTTGGCCTTTCGCAGACCGGCACGCAGACCGCGATCGAGCGGCTGCCGGGCGAGGTCACGCTCGGTTTCGCGGCGAACGGCAACAGCCTCGACCGCTGGATGCAGGCGGCCCGCCGCGCCGGCCATGAGCTCGTCATGCAGATCCCGCTCGAGCCCTTCGACTATCCCGCGGTCGATCCCGGCCGCAACACGCTGACGGTTTCGGCGTCCGTCGAGGAGAATCTAGACAGCCTGTTCCGCTCGCTCGGCCGCATCACCAACTATGTCGGCGTCATGAACTACATGGGCGCCCGCTTCGTCGCCGACGAGGCTGCGGTTGCGCCGCTGATGGGCGAGCTCGGGCGGCGCGGGCTGATGTATGTCGATGACGGCTCGACCGCGCGCAGCGTCGCCGACCGGCTGGCCGCGACGCACGGCGTCCCTTTCGCGGCGGGGCAGATCACGCTCGACGGCGTGCGCGAGCGCGGCGCGATCCTCTCCAGGCTCGATGAACTGGAGCGCACCGCCCGCGCCAACGGGTCGGCAGTCGGGACGGCCTCGGCCTTCGACGTCAGCGTCGAGGCGGTGACGACATGGGTCACGGAGGCGCGCCGGCGCGGGATCGAGGTGGTGCCGGTCTCAGCCCTTGCCGACGACCCGGAGAGATGAGTTGAGCCGTCCGCGTCCCGAGGACCTTCCCTACCGCCCCTGCGTCGGCGTCATGGTGCTGAACCCGGCCGGCCTCGTCTGGGCCGGCCGCCGCATCGCCGAGACCGACAGCGAGATGGCGGGAACCACGATGCTCTGGCAGATGCCGCAGGGCGGCATCGATGCGGGCGAGGACCCGCTGCCGGCCGCGCGGCGCGAGCTCTACGAGGAGACCGGCATAAGCAGCGTGTCGCTGCTCGCCGAGACGCCCGACTGGATCACCTACGACCTGCCCGACCATCTCGTCGGCGTCGCCTTCAAGGGCCGCTATCGGGGCCAGAAGCAGAAATGGTTCTGCTTCCGCTTCGAGGGCGAGGAGGACGAGATCGCCATCGACCCGCCGCCCGGCGGGCACGAGCCCGAGTTCGACGCCTGGGACTGGAAGCCGATCGACGAGTTGCCTGGCCTCATCGTGCCCTTCAAGCGCGGCGTCTATGAGCAGGTCGTCGCCGCCTTCCGCCATCTGGCGGCCTGATCAGCCCGGCCGGAAGACCTCGCTGCCCTCTTGACGAGAACGCTCCCGCCCGACGACATCGCGTCGGGCATGCGACGCGCCACGGATGCAAACGGGAGGGAAAGCGTGAACCGGATCGATCTTGAAGGTCGCATGGCCGTCGTCACGGGCGGGGCGCAGGGCATCGGCCGCGCGGTGGCCGAGCGGCTCATCGCCTCCGGCGCCCGCGTCGCCATCTGGGACCGCGACGCCGAACTCGCACGGCAGACGGCGCAGGAGCTGGGCGCCGGCACGATCGCCGTCGCCGTCGATCAGGCCGACTGGGCGGCGGTCCAGCAGGCCGCGGCGGACACCGCGGAGGCGCTCGGGCGAATCGACATCCTGGTCGCCAATGCGGGGATAGCCGGCCCGAATGCGACCGTGGCGGACTATTCGGTGGAGGACTGGCGGCGCGTCATCGACATCAACCTGAACGGCGTCTTCCATTGCTGCAAGGCGGTGGTGCCGGGCATGGTCGAGCGTGACTACGGTCGCGTCGTCAACGTCGCGTCGATCGCCGGCAAGGAAGGCAATCCGAACGCCGCGGCATATTCGGCCTCCAAGGCCGGCGTGATCGCGCTGACGAAGTCGCTCGCAAAGGAGACGGCCAACCGCAACGTCGCGGTCAACTGCGTCACGCCGGCCGCGGCGCGCACCCGCATCTTCGACCAGCTGACCCAGGCGCATATCGACTACATGCTGGCGCGCATCCCGCGCGGCCGGTTTCTGGAAGTGGCTGAGGCGGCGTCGATGATCGCCTGGCTCGTCAGCGAGGAGAATTCCTTCACCACGGGCGCGGTGTTCGACCTGTCGGGCGGACGCGCCACCTATTGAACGATGGCAGCCACCGGCCGGCGCAATTTGAACGGCCCCATCTCATCGTTTCTTAATGACCTCCTGATAGCTCTGGCCGTGACCCTTGCGGGAACGGAGTGTTCTGAGTGCGCTTTTCCGCGGCGATGGCGGCCGATGCGCTGCTGCCGGGCCGGCTGGCCCGGCGCGCGCGCCCGATCGCGGCGCGCATCGACGACGTCCTGCTGACGCGGGACGACCGCGGCCAGGCTGGCCGCATGTCGCTCATCGCCTTCGCCATCCGGCTCGCCAGCGCGGCGATCGCCTTCGTCAGCCAGGTGCTGCTGGCGCGCTGGATGGGCACGTTCGAGTACGGCATCTTCGTCCTCGTCTGGACGACGATGATCATCCTCGGCGCGATCTCGGGCCTCGGCTTCCACGGCTCGGTCGTGCGCTTCATTCCCGAATACCGCGAGCAGGGCAGGTTCGCCGAGCTCAGGGCGCTGCTCCTCGGCTCGCGGCTCTTCGTCTTCGCCGCGTCGACGGCCATCGCTCTCGTCGGCGCAGGACTCCTGTGGATGCTCACCGGCCGGTTCGAGGACTACTACCTCGTGCCCTTCTATCTCGGCATCGTCTGCCTGCCGATGATCGCCGTATCCGACCTGGCGCAGGGCATCGCCCGGGCGCATTCCTGGCCGCTGCTCGCCCTGCTGCCCGTCTATATCCTGCGGCCGGTGCTGATCCTCGTCTTCATGGCGGGCGCGCTGGTCGCCGGCTATTCCGCAACCGCCGAGACCGCGATGGTCGCCACCATCGCCGCCACCTACGCCACCACGCTCTACCAGCTCGCCATGGGCCTGCGCTCAGAGCGCAAGGTGGTGCCGACCGGAGAGCGGCGGCACGAGATGCCGACCTGGCTCGCCGTCTCGCTGCCGATCCTGCTGGTCGAAGGGTTCTTCTTCGTGCTGACCAATGCCGACGTCCTGATGGTCGGCTATTTCCTGACGCCGCACGAGGTCGCCATCTACTTCGCCACCGTGAAGACGCTGGCCCTCGTCCACTTCGTCTATTTCTCGGTGAAGGCGGGGGTCGCGCAGCGCTATGCGCAATACACCCACTCGGGCGACCACGAGCGGCTGATGGTCTTCGCGCGCGAGACCGTCTCCTGGACCTTCTGGCCGTCGCTCTTCATGGGCGTCGTGGTCCTCGTGCTCGGCAAGCCGCTCCTGATGCTGTTCGGCGAGGAGTTCACCGTCGGTTATCCGCTGCTCTTCCCGCTGGTGGCCGGCGTCGTGCTGCGCGCGGCGGCAGGCCCGGCCGAGAGCCTCTTGTCGATGAGCGGCAACCACAATGTCTGCGCGCTGATCTACGGGACGGCGCTTGCCACCAACATCGCGCTGACCTTCATGCTCGTGCCGGTGATGGGCCTCTGGGGAGTCGCCTTCGCGACCGCACTGGCCATCGTCGTAGAGACCGCGCTCCTCACCTTCACCGTGTGGCGCAAGCTCGGCATCGTCATGTTCGCCTTCGCGTCGCAGCCTTCGCCGCGGGGGGCCGTCTGAATGGCGTCGATGCCGCTGGTCGAGGAGGTGAGCGCCAGCCGCTCGGGGCCGATGATCGGCCATCTCGCCGGCTATGCCGGCGAGGAGACGCCGCCGTCGACGCTCGAGGCGCTTGAGAATAGGCGCGTCTCGCGCACGCTCGCGATCTATCCGGCCTCGGCCGGGTTCGAGATGGTGGAGGAGCTCGACTATCTCTGCAGCCGCACCGTCGAGCCCAACGTCTTCTTCAGTCCCCGCTTCCTGGCGCCCGCCATGCCGCGGCTCGAGGACCGCGAGGTGCGGCTCGCCGTCATCCGCGACGGCGACGAGTTCCGCTCGCGGCTGAGGCTGCTCGTCCCCTTCTCGGTCGAGCGGCCGGCGCTGGCACTCGGCGTACCCGTATTGCGCACCTGGTCGAACCCGTTCGGGCCGCTCGGTACGCCGCTCCTCGACCGCGACGACCCGATGGGGGTGCTCGAGGACTTCTTCTCCATGCTGGCGCGGCCGCACCTCAAGCTGCCGCGCGTCTTCGTCTTTCCGGACATCAGGCTCGACGGGCCGTTCGCAGGGCTGCTGCGCGTCTTCGCCGCCAGCAACAACCTGCCGCTGTCGACGGCGGGGGAGGTCGAGCGGCCGCATCTCCAGAGCACGCTCGACGGCGAAGCCTATCTGCGCGCCTCGCTGAGGTCGCATCACCATCGCGAGTTCCGCCGCCTGATGCGGCGGCTCGGCGAGGAAGGCGAGGTCGTCCACGACGTCGCGCGCACCCGCGAGGAGGTGCGCGAGGCGACCGAGACCTTCCTGTCGCTCGAGGCGTCGGGCTGGAAGGGGCGCGAGCGCACCGCCATGGCCACCGACCGCTATCGCGCCGCATTCGCCCGCGAGGCGATCGACCGTCTGGCCGAGCTCGACATGTGCCGCATCCACACGCTGCGGCTCTCGGGCAAGCCGATCGCCTCGCTCGTCGTCTTCGTCGAGGCCGGCATCGCCTATACCTGGAAGACCGCCTACGACGAGGAATTCGCGCCCTTCTCGCCCGGCACGCTCCTGATGATCGAGGTGACGAAGCACCACCTCGAGGACCCCAACATCGTCTCGACCGATTCCTGCGCCGTGCCGGACCATCCGGTCATGAGCCGGCTGTGGAGCGAGCGGCGGCCGATCGGCACGCTGGTGATCGGGCTGACGCCGGAGGCCGAGCGCGCGACACGGCAGGCAGCTCAGCAGCTCCACCTCTACCGGCAGACGCGCAACATGCTGCGCCTGGTCCGCAACCGGGTGCGGAAGCTCACGCGCCGGCGCTGACCTCGCCGGCCTCGCGGCGCGCGCGGTCGCGGAAGATGCGGCGGATGACCTTGCCGGTGGTGGTGAGCGGCATGGAATCGACGAACTCCACCTCGCGCGGATATTCGTGCGCCGACAGCCGCTCGCGCACCCACTGGCGGATCTCGCCGGCGAGCTCGTCGCTCGGCGCATGGCCCTCTGCCAACACCACATAGGCTTTGACGATCTCGGTGCGCACCTCGTCCGGCTTGCCGACGGCGGCCGCCAGCGCGACGGCCGGGTGGCCGGTCAGGCAGTCCTCGATCTCGCCGGGGCCGATCCGGTAGCCGGCCGACGTGATGACGTCGTCGTCGCGTCCGAAGAAATGGACGTAGCCGTCCGCGTCCATGATCCCCTGGTCGCCGGTCGTCATCCAGTCGCCGACGAACTTCTTCTCCGTCGCCTCGGGGTTCTGCCAATATTCGAGGAACATCACCGGGTCCGGCCGCTTCACCGCGATCTGGCCTGCCTCGCCGGCGGGGAGACGTCGGCCTTCGCCGTCGACCACCGCCACCTCGTGGCCGGGCGCGGGGCGGCCGATCGCGCCGCCGCGCGTCACCCCGATCGCAGCGCAGGAGGAAAGTACGAGATTGCACTCGGTCTGGCCGTAGAACTCGTTGATCGTCAGGCCGAGCTCTGCCCGCGCCCAGTCATAGGTCTCGCGGCCGAGCGATTCTCCGCCGGAAGCGAGAGTCCGCAGCGCCAGGTTCCGGCGGCGTCCGATGCCGCCCTGCGCCTTCAGCATCCTGAGCGCCGTCGGCGGCACGAAGGCGTTCCTGACGCCCATCTTCTCGACCAGATCGAGCGCAAGCTCGGGGTCGAAGCGCTCGAATCGCCCCGCCACCACCGGCACGCCGAGATAGAGGCCGGGGAGCAGCACGTTGAGCAGCCCGCCGGCCCACGCCCAGTCGGCCGGGGTCCACAGGAGGTCGCCTGGCTGCGGCAGGAATTCGTGCGGCATCTGGACACCGGGGAGGTGGCCGAGCAGCACGCGGTGGCCATGCAGCGCGCCCTTCGGCGGCCCCGTCGTTCCCGAGGTGAAGATCATCATCGCCGGATCGTCGGGCCCGGTCGCCTCGGCCTCGAAGTCCGGGGATCCATCGGCGACGAGCCGGTGGAAGTCGAGCGCCCCGCGCTCCGGCCCGTCCATCGAGACGATCGCCTCGAGGAGCGGCAGCCTGCCGGTCAGCGCCGAGACCTTCGCCAGCCCGGACGAGTTGGTGATCACCGCCCTGACGCCCGCCGTGTGCAGCCGGTATTCCAGCGCCTCGACGCCGAAGAGCAGCGCCAGCGGCACGGCGATGGCGCCCAGCTTGTAGATCGCGATATGGGCGATCGCCGTCTCGAAGCTCTGCGGCAGGAGGAGCGCGACCCGGTCGCCGCGGGCCACGCCGCGTAAGCGCAGCGCGGCTGCCAGCGCGTTCGACCGGCGCGCGAGCTCGCCATAGGTCAGCGTCTCCGGCGCCCCGTCCGGCCGGTAGTCGAGCAGCGCGACACGGTCTGCGCCGCGCGCGGCCCAGTCGTCGGAGACTGCCGTGCCGATGTTGAAGCGGGACGGAATCCTCCAGCGGAAGTCGCGCACAAGCGCTTCGTAGCTCTCGCGCCGCTCCAGCATGAACCCTTGTCGCCTTTCGCTTCCGGCGTGGCCGCGTGCCGCGCAGCTCATGGCGGCGTTGGTGCCCCTGGCCGGGCTCGAACCAGCACTCCTTGCGGAACTCGATTTTGAGTCGAGCGCGTCTACCAATTCCGCCACAGGGGCCGCGGACCGTCGGCCCACAGGCGGCGGACTATACGGAGCGCCCGGTTTGCGTCAAGCGCCCGAATCCGCGGCGAAGCGGGCGCCGGGCGGGGGGATCAGGCTTTACAAACGCGCAGCGGGAACACAATATCGCCGCCAATCCGGGCATTCCAAGCCCGGGCGCCTGTTATGGGTACTTCTCAGGAACACTCAGGGAGAATGTGAGTATGAAATCCAGTTTGCGCACCATCCTCGCCGCCTCGGTCGCCGGCGCCGCCTTCATGGCTGCATCGGTCACTGCGCAGGCCGAGGACGTGAATATCGGCATCATCCTCGGCTTCACCGGCCCGATCGAGTCGATCACGCCCGGAATGGCCGACTCCGCCGAGCTGGCGATCAGCGAGATCAACGAGAGCGGCCTGCTGCTCGACGGCGTTACCCTCGTACCGGTCCGTGCGGACTCGACCTGCATCGACAGCGCCGCCGCACAGGCTGCCGCCGAGCGCCTCGTCACGGTCGACAACGTCGCGGCCATCGTCGGCGCCGACTGCTCGGGCGTGACCATCGCCATCGCCAACAACGTCGCCGTGCCGAACGGCGTCGTGATGGTGTCGCCGTCGGCGACCTCGCCGGCGCTGTCCGACATCGACGACAACGACTACTTCTTCCGCACCGCGCCGTCCGATGCCCGTCAGGGCCAGGTTCTGGCCGACCTCCTCGCCGACCAGGGCATCGAGTCGGTGGCCGTCACCTACACCAACAACGACTACGGCCGCGGCCTGTCGGAAGCCTTCGCGGCGGCCTATGGCGGCAACATCACTATCAATGCGCCGCATGAAGACGGCCGCGGCGACTATTCTGCCGAGGTTGGCGCGCTGGCGTCGGCCGGCGGCGACGCGCTCGTCGTGCTCGGCTATGCCGACCAGGGCGGCGTCGGGGTCATCCGCTCGTCCATCGACTCGGGCGCGTTCGACCGCTTCGTCCTCGGCGACGGCATGTACGCCCAGAGCCTGATCGACGCGCTCGGCGACGATCTCGAGGGCACGATCGGCGTCGTCCCGGGCGTCGAGGGCGAGGGCTCGGAAGCCTTCGCCGAGACGGCTCGCGCGGCCGGCATCGACCCGACGGCGTCCTACACCGGCGAGAGCTACGACGCGGCGGCGCTGATTGCGCTCGCCATGCAGGCGGCGGGCTCCACCGACCGCACCGCGATCCGCGACGCGCTGCTCGCAGTCGCCAACGAGCCGGGCGAGCAGATCTTCCCGGGCCAGCTGGCCCGCGGCCTCGAGATCCTGCGCGACGGCGGCGAGATCGACTATGTCGGCGCCACTTCGGTCGAGCTGATCGGACCCGGCGAGGCGTCCGGCAGCTATCGCGAATACAAGGTCGAGGGCGGCGAGTACGTCACGGTGCAGTTCCGCTAGGCGGTCTGTACCAAGCATTGGACAGCCCGGCCCGGCAGCGGGCCGGGCTGTTCGCACATAAGGAGCCGCAAAGGCCCAAGGGGAGAGCATGATCCGTGTAGACGATCTGCACATGCATTTCGGCGGCATACGTGCCGTCGACGGTGCCAGCATCGAAATCGGCGAAGGCACGATCACCGGCCTGATCGGCCCGAACGGCGCCGGCAAGACCACCCTCTTCAACGTCATCGCCGGCCATTACAGGCCGACTTCGGGTCACGTCTGGCTCGACGGCGACGAGATCACCGGCCTGACGCCGCACGAGCTCTTCGCCAAGGGTCTGCTGCGCACGTTCCAGATCGCGCATGAGTTCTCGACGCTTTCGGTGCGGGAGAACCTGATGATGGTCCCCGGCCACCAGCCCGGCGAGCGGCTCATCGACGTCTGGCTGCGCCCGTCGCGGGTGCGCGAGGTCGAGGCGGACGTGCGCCGGCGCGCCGACGAGGTCATCGACTTCCTGCAGATATCGCATCTGGCGGAGGAGCGTGCGGGCAACCTCTCCGGCGGCCAGAAGAAGCTCCTCGAGCTCGGCCGCACCATGATGGTCGACGCCAAGATCGTCTTCCTCGACGAGGTCGGCGCGGGCGTCAACAGGACGCTCCTCAACACGCTGGGCGACGCCATCATCCGGCTCAACAAGGAGCGCGGCTACACGTTCTGCATGATCGAGCACGACATGGATTTCATCGCGCGGCTCTGCGACCCGGTCATCGTCATGGCCGAGGGCAGGGTGCTGACGGTCGGCACGGCCGACGAGGTCAAGGCCAACGAGCACGTGATCGAGGCCTATCTCGGCACCGGCCTCAAGAACCGGCCGGCCAGGGCGGGAGGCGGCGCATGAGCTTCCTCATCGGCGAGAACATGACCGGCGGCTATGGCGGCGCCGACATCCTCCACTCCTGCACCATCGCGGTCGAGAAGGGCGAGATCGCGGTCATCGTCGGGCCAAACGGCGCCGGCAAGTCGACGGCCATGAAGGCCGTCTTCGGCATGCTGCCGATCCGCGAGGGGCGCGTGCTGCTCGAAGGCCAGGACATCACCCACATGTCGCCGCAGGACAGGGTGAGGGCCGGCATGGGTTTCGTGCCGCAGACCAACAACGTCTTCGTCACGATGAGCGTCCAGGAGAACCTGGAGATGGGCGCCTATATCCGCCACGACGACTTCTCCGAGACGATGGAGCAGGTCTTCCACCTGTTCCCGGTCCTGAAGGAGAAGCGGCGCCAGGCGGCGGGCGAGCTCTCCGGCGGCCAGCGCCAGCAGGTCGCCGTCGGCCGCGCGCTGATGACGAGGCCCAAGGTCCTGATGCTCGACGAGCCGACGGCCGGCGTGTCGCCGATCGTCATGGACGAGCTCTTCGACCGCATTCTAGAGGTCGCTGCGACTGGCATCGCCATCCTCATGGTGGAGCAGAACGCCCGCCAGGCGCTCAACATCGCGGACCGCGGCTATGTGCTCGTGCAGGGCCGCAACCGATTCACCGACACCGGCGCCGCGCTTCTGGCCAATCCGGAAGTCCGCGCATCCTTCCTGGGGGGCTGATCGGTGGTCGATTTCCTCAACGCACTGGTATTGTTCGCCAATTTCGTCTTCCTGCCGGCGCTCGCCTATGGCGCGCAGCTGGCGCTTGGGGCGCTCGGCGTCACGCTCGTCTTCGGGATCCTGCGCTTCGCCAACTTCGCCCATGGCGACCTGATGGCCTTCGGCACGATGGTCACCATCCTGGTGACCTGGTGGCTGCAGTCAATGGGTGTCGGGCTCGGCCCGCTGCCGACGGCGCTGCTTGCCATGCCCGTCGGCATCCTGGCCGCGGTCGCGCTGGCGCTCGGCACCGACCGCATGGTCTTCCGGTTCTACCGGATCCGCAAGGCGGCGACGATCGTCATCGTCATGGCATCGGTCGGCGTCATGTTCATCTACAACGGCCTCGTGCGCATGATCATCGGGCCGAACGACCAGCGCTTCGCCGACGGCGAGCGCTTCCTCGTCACCGTGCGCGGCTTCCGCGATTTCACCGGCCTCGACGAGGGGCTCGTCATCCGGCTGCCCGTGGTCATCACGGTCGTGGTGGCCTTCGCCGTCGTCGCGGCGCTGTTCTGGTTCCTGCAGAACTCTCGCACCGGCAAGGCGATGCGCGCCTATTCCGACAACGAGGATCTGGCGCTCCTGTCCGGCATCAATCCGGACCGCGTCGTCGCCGTCACCTGGATCATCGCGGCCAGCCTCGCCACGATCGCCGGCGTGCTCTACGGGCTCGACAAGAGCTTCCGGCCCTTCGTCTACTTCCAGCTCCTGCTGCCGATCTTCGCGGCCGCCATCGTCGGCGGCATCGGCCAGCCGATCGGGGCGATCGCCGGCGGCTTCGTGGTCGCCTTCTCGGAGGTGATGCTGACCTACGCCTATCGCCGCTTCTTCGAGTATCTCGGCTTCGAGCCGGAGGGCCTGCTGCAGCTTCTCTCGACCGAGTACAAGTTCGCGATCTCCTTCGTGATCCTCGTGCTCGTGCTCCTGATACGACCTACCGGCATATTCCGGGGGAGGGTGCTATGAGCGAGCGCATGCGCATCCTCGTGCTCTACGCCGCGATGGCGGGGCTGCTCGTTATCGTGGGCGTGTTCCAGAGCTGGAACCTCTCCGTCACCATCCTCAATCTCTGCCTGATCTCGGCGATCATGGCGCTCGGCGTGAACATCCAGTGGGGCTATGCCGGCCTCTTCAATGTCGGCATCATGGGCTTCGCGGCCCTCGGTGGGCTGGCGGCCGTGCTGGTCTCGATGCCGCCCGTCATGGGCGCCTGGGAGGTGGGCGGCGCCGGCATCGGCATGGCGTTCCTGATGCTGGTCGGCACGATCGCCGCCGTCATCTTCGTGCGCCGGAGCACCACCGGGCGAGCCCGCTTCTGGGCCACCTGGGCCGTCGCCATCGTCGGCTATTTCGTCATCCGCTATTTCTACGACCCCGCGGTCGACGCGATCGAGAGCTTCGATGCCGCGCGCACCGGCTATCTGGGCGGGCTCGGGCTGCCGATCATCTTCTCCTGGGTCGTCGGCGGCGTCTTCGCGGCGGCGGCGGCATGGCTGATCGGCAAGATCGCGCTCGGCCTGCGCGCCGACTATCTGGCCATCGCCACGCTCGGCATCTCCGAGATCATCATCGCCATCCTGAAGAACGAGGAATGGCTGACGCGCGGCGTGAAGAACGTGTCCGGCCTGCCGCGCCCGGTGCCCTACGAGGCTGCGCTGCAGCGTTCCGAGTGGTTCCTCGACCTCTCGGCCTGGCTCGGCGCCAATCCGGTCGTCTTCTCGACGCTCTATGTGCGGCTCTCCTATGCCATCCTGTTCGCCATCGTCCTCATCATCATCATGTGGCTGGCGGAGCGTGCGCTCAACTCGCCCTGGGGCCGTATGATGCGCGCCATCCGCGACAATCGGGACGCCGCGGAGGCCATGGGCAAGGACGTGAAGGGCCGCCACCTGCAGGTCTTCATCCTCGGATCGGCCGTCGTCGGCGTCGCCGGCGCGATGCTCGCCACGCTCGACGGCCAGCTCACCCCGGGCACCTACAACCCGCTCCGCTTCACCTTCCTGATCTGGGTCATGGTGATCGTCGGCGGGTCGGGCAACAACTGGGGCGCGGTCCTGGGCGGGTTCCTGATCTGGTTCCTGTGGGTCGAGGCGGAGCCGGTCGGCACCTGGGTCATGAGCGTCGTCACCGCCCCGCTCGGGCCCGGCAGCGGCCTGCGCGCGCATCTCCTCGATGCCGCGCCCTACATGCGGCCGCTGCTCATGGGAGTCATCCTGCTCCTGGTCCTGAGATTCGCGCCGCGCGGACTCATACCCGAACGCGGCGGGCAAGGCGCCCGCTAACCCTGGGTCAATTCCAAATCACCAAGGCCGCCTCCGGGCGGCCTCTTCTTTTGCGATACAAAGCAAACGAACCAAAGTCGCCGCCTACGCGCCCGCAATCGAAGCAGATGCCACCGAAATGCCTGATGGCATCCATGTTGGCGACCGGAATCTGCCGTAAAGGAAGATTTTATTGGACAGCGCGCTCCGACAGGGCGCAACATGGCTGAAACACGGAAGACATAGACGGGTGGCAATGTCTTGACGGGCCTCGCGGTTCAGCGGGACGACAAGCAAAAGCGCGATCGACATGAAAACGGTGTGGTGCGGCCTGCGCCGCATTGCTGATGCGTGCCGCATGCGTGCTTCGCACGCACAAGTAGACGGGCGGCAGGAACGAGCATTGCCTCGCTCCCGCCGAAGGGCTTGGGACCGGAGCGGTGTTCCGGAACCGGGAAGTTCGCAAGTCTGGAGCGGCGCGCCCGCGCCGGCGGATTTGCGGATCAGGCCGTGCGGGCGCTCCGCCGGCCTTTTGACTGGAAGAAGAACGACACACAGAGGAACAACCGCAATGAAAAAGTTCATCGTAGCAGTCGCCATGGTCGTCGGCGTCATCTTCACGCAGGCGTCGGTGGCTCAGGAGGGCCAGCAGCTTTCTCCGGCCGAGCAGGCCGAGAACCAGGCCATCATCGAGACGGCGCGCAATCTCGCCAGCTATGCCGAGGCCCGTGGCGACGCGCTGGCGCTCGTCGTCGCCGCCCGCATGCTGACCGAGGTGCCCGGCCGCGTCCTCGCCGAGGGCGAGCAGGGTGACAGCGGCGCCATGATCGACATCACCGGCATGCTCGACCGCGCCGAGCAACTCGCCAACGGCGACGAGTTCATCACGGCGCAGATCGCCGAGGTGCGTCAGGCGGCCGAGGAAGCCTCGCGCGCGATCTGCTACTGGGAGTACTACTGCGCCTACGGCTGGTGCCAGTACTACTACATCTGCTTCTGATCGAAGGGCGATCTGGCTTTCTGATTTGAGCCCCGCGGCCGGGCTGCGGGGCTCTTCCTTTGGCAGCAGGCCTGTTTTCTGGGTCAGTCTCTCGCCATCGCGGCGCTTACGAGGCGCTTTGCGTCCTCGCTCGCCCATTCGGCCGGCCCGTTCATGTGGCCGAGCAGGCAGCCCTCCTCGTCGACCAGCAGGGTGACCGGCAGGCCAAGCGCGAGGTTGCGCCGCCGCAATTCGTTGAAGATGCCGAGCGTGTCGTCGCGGTAAAAGGCCAGCGAACTGACGCCGATCTCCGCCAGGAACGCGAGCGGCTTGGCGTCGTCGCCGGTGTCGATATTGATCGCCACAACCTCGAAATCGTCGCCGCCCATCTCGCGCTGGAGCCGGTCGAGCGCCGGCATCTCCTCGCGGCAGGGCGCGCACCACGTCGCCCACAGATTGACGAGCAGCGTCCGTCCGGAAAGGTCGGCGAGCGTGATCGGCTTGCGCTCGGGATCGCGGAAGGCGAGGTCGCCGAGTGGCCGCGACTGCTCCGCCGCGAGCAGGGCCGCCACCTCACCGCGCGCCGCCTCATCGACGCGCGCGATGACCGCCTCGCGACCGGTGCAGGCCTGGGCGGTGCCGGTCGCGTTGTTGCCAGACGTGCCGCTCATCACGTATACGCCGAGCGCCCCGAGAGCCATGCCCGCGATAGCGGCGATACCGAAAAGGCGCAGTGGGGACATGGGGACCGGTGTCTCCAGACTTCCTTGCTTCCGGGGCGCGATATCACGATGAGCGAGAACAAGGCCAGCAACCAGATGTGGGGCGGACGATTTGCCTCGGGTCCGGCTGCCATCATGGAGGCGATCAACGCCTCGATCGGCTTCGACCGCAAGCTGTACCGCGAGGATATCGAGGCCTCGATCGCGCACGCGCGAATGCTTGCCGAACAGGGCATAATTTCCGCCGACGATCGAGACAAGATCGTTCACGGGCTGAACACGATTCTGTCGGAGATCGAGGAGGGCCGCTTCGCCTTCTCGACGCGGCTGGAAGACATCCACATGAATGTCGAGGCGCGGCTCGCCGAGCTCATCGGCCCGGCAGCGGGTCGGCTTCACACCGCGCGCTCGCGCAACGACCAGGTGGCGACCGACTTCCGGCTCTGGGTGAAGCGCGAGCTGGGGCGCATCGAGGCCGCGCTCGGGGCGCTGATCGAGGTCTTTCTCGATCGCGCCGGCGAACATACGGCCACCGTCATGCCGGGCTTCACCCATCTGCAGGCCGCCCAGCCGGTCACCTTCGGCCACCATCTGATGGCCTATGTCGAGATGTTCGGCCGCGATCTTTCGCGCGTCCGCGACGCGATCGAGCGGATGGACGAATCGCCGCTCGGGGCGGCCGCGCTCGCCGGCACCGGCTATCCGATCGACCGCCACATGACGGCGAAGGCGCTCGGCTTCCGCGAGCCGACCCGCAACTCGATCGACACCGTCTCCGACCGCGATTTCGCGCTCGAGTTCCTGTCGGTCGCGGCCATCTGCGGCACGCATCTCTCCCGGCTGGCGGAGGAGATCGTCATCTGGTCGACGCCGCAGTTCGGCTTCGTCAAGCTGTCGGACTCCTTCGCCACCGGCTCCTCGATCATGCCGCAGAAGAAGAACCCGGACGCGGCCGAGCTGGTGCGCGCCAAGACGGGGCGCGTCAACGGCCACCTGATCGGCCTGCTCACCGTGATGAAGGGCCTGCCGCTCGCCTATTCGAAGGACATGCAGGAGGACAAGGAGGCCGTCTTCGACGCCGCCGAGACGCTCGACCTGATGATCGCCGCGATGACCGGCATGGTCGGCGACATGACGGTTGACGCAGCCGCCATGAAGCGCGCCGCCGGCGCCGGCCACTCGACCGCGACCGACCTCGCCGACTGGCTGGTGCGCGAGGCCGGCCTGCCGTTCCGCGACGCGCACCACGTCACCGGTCGCATCGTCGCGCTGGCCGAGGAGCGCGGCACGGCGATCGACCGCCTGCCGCTCGCCGATCTCGCCGCGATCCACCCCGCGATCACCGAGGAGGCGCGGGGCGTGCTGACCGTCGCCAGCTCGGTGCGCAGCCGCTCTTCCTATGGCGGGACGGCGCCCAAGGAGGTCCGCCGCCAGATCGCCTGGTGGAGGAAGCGGCTGAAACGGGATGCAAGACGCTCCGAACTCCGGTAGAGAAGGCTGCGAAGCAGAACGGGACCGACGATGAGCCGAGGCCGCCTGGCAACATCCGTGATCATCCTCCTGGCCGTCGGCATGGCGGTGTCCGCCTGCGGGCGACGGCCAAGCGCGCTGATGACGCCCTACGAGGCGGCCGTCGAGGAGCGCCGGCAGGCCGAGCGCGACGACCAGCCGCTGCCGCCCCCGCCGACGCCGCCGCAGCGCGACCGGCCCTTCATCCTCGACCGGCTCATCTGACGGTCAACGCCCGGGCCTCGCGCCATGAACCATTTCGAGTACCGCGACGGCGTGCTGCATGCCGAGGACGTGCCGATCCCGACGATCGCCGCGTCCGTCGGCACGCCCTTCTACTGCTATTCGACCGCCACGCTGACCCGCCACTACCGCGTCTTCACCGAGGCCTTCGCCGATCTCGACGCGATGGTCTGCTATGCCATCAAGGCGAACTCCAACCAGGCGGTGATCGCGACGCTGGCGCGCCTCGGCGCAGGCGCCGACGTGGTCTCGGAGGGTGAATTGCGGCGCGCGCTGCTTGCCGGCGTGCCGGCGAGCCGCATCGTGTTCTCGGGCGTCGGCAAGATGGCGCGCGAGATGGACTACGCGCTCGCCGCCGGCATCCACTGCTTCAACGTCGAATCGGAGCCCGATCTCGAGCTCCTGTCGCAGCGCGCGGTGGCGGCTGGAAAGGAGGCGCCCGTCTCGCTGCGCATCAACCCCGATGTCGATGCCCGCACCCACCACAAGATCTCGACCGGCAAGGCGGAGAACAAGTTCGGCATTCCCTGGCATAGGGCGCGGGAGGTTTACCGCCATGCGGCCTCGCTGCCCGGCATCCGCATCGTCGGCATCGACATGCATATCGGCAGCCAGATCACCGATCTGGAGCCCTTCGACCGCTCCATCGCGCGCCTCGTCGAGCTGCTCGGAGTGCTGCGGCAGGACGGCCATGCGATCTCGCATATCGACGTCGGCGGCGGGCTCGGCATCCCCTACCGCTTCGATGAGGAGCCGCCGCCGCTCCCTTCCCGCTATGCCGAGATCGTCAACCGGCATTTGAAGCCGCTTGGCCTCAAGGTCCTCTTCGAGCCCGGCCGGCTGATCGTCGGCAATGCCGGCATCCTCGTCGCCTCGGTGCTGTTCGTGAAGGAGGGCGAGGCGAAGAATTTCCTCGTCGTCGACGCGGCGATGAACGATCTCATCCGCCCGACGCTCTACGACGCCTGGCACGAGATACGACCCGTGCGCGAGGCGGCGGCCGACGCGCCGCGCCTGCGGGCCGATGTGGTAGGTCCGATCTGCGAGACCGGCGACTACCTGGGCCTCGGGCGCGACCTCCCCGTCATGGCGTCGGGCGATCTCGTCGCCTTCCTCACGGCCGGCGCCTATGGCGCGGTCCAGGCGGGCAACTACAACTCGAGGCTCCTCGTGCCGGAAGTGCTGGTCGACGGCGACCGCTACGCCGTCGTGCGGCCGCGCCAGACCTATGAGGAACTGATCGGCATGGACCGCCTGCCGGACTGGCTCCAGCAGAACTGACGGCCGCGGCGCGGTTCACGATTTCTTGCCCCGCCTCGCCTTCGCCGCGTTTCCGGCTATGTTCCGGGAAACGATCCGCGTCGCCTGCCTTGCGGCGCCAGCACTCTCGCGGAAAGGCTCGATGGCTCCAGACCGGAACGACCCAGCCGAGCGCGGCCTGATCGCGCGCCTTGCCCGCGCGCGGGGGGTGACGCGCGGCGTCATCCTGGTCGAGCGGCTCTGGCCGCTGGTGCTGCCGCTCGTCGTGATCGTCAGCCTCTTCGTCAGCCTGTCCTGGCTCGGCGCCTTCCGGGCGATGCCGGACTGGGCGCGGATCGCGCTCGCCGCAATCATGGGCCTTCTGGCGCTCGCAGCTTTCTGGCCGCTGCGCGGCTTCCGCCGTCCGGGCGAGGCCGAGATCGACCGCCGCATCGAGCGGGCCAATGCGCTTGACCATGCGCCGGTATCGACCCAGACGGACCGCCTCGCCGGGCAGGGCTCCGATCCGTTTGCGGAGGCGCTGTGGAGCGAGCACCGGCGGCGGATGGCCGCGCGGCTCGACCGCCTTCATTCCGACCTGCCGTATCCTCGCGTGCCCGAGCGCGACCCATGGGGCCTGCGCGCGGTCGCGGCGCTGCTGCTCGTCGTCGCCTTCGCCTTCTCCTTCGGCCCGCTGGGCGGCCGCCTCGACGATGCATTCCACGCCCATGCCATAGCCGAGACGATCCCGCCGCGCATCGACGCCTGGGTGACGCCGCCCGGCTATACCGGCCGCGCGCCGGTCTACATGACGGCCGAGGCCAACCGCGACGAGGACATCTTCCAGGTGCCGGCCGGCAGTGAGGTCGCGGTCCGGGTGACCGGCGGGTCGGGCGACGAGGAAGTGGTGTATCTCGACGCCTTCAGCGGCGAGAGCGCCGCGCTCGACGCGGCGGGCGACGCCGCCTCGCGCCAGTTCGCGGGCACGCTGGAGAGCGACGGGATGCTGACGCTGTCCGCCGGCGAGGAGGAGCTGCGCAGCTGGCGCTTCCTCGTCATCCCGGACAACCCGCCGGAGATCCGTCTGGCCGACGACCCGCGCCGGGCGCTGAACGGCTCGCTCGAGCTCGCCTACGAGGTCGAGGACGACTACGGAGTCGCGTCTGCGGCGGCCGAGTTCGCGCTCGCCGATCCAGCAGCCGATGCCCGGCCGCTCTACGATGCGCCCGAGATGCCGCTGTCGCTGCCGCGCCGCGGCGGGCGCGACGGCCATGGCGCGCGCACCGTGCGCGACCTGACCGAGCATCCATGGGCCGGCGCCACCGTCGACCTGACGCTTCTCGCCCGCGACGCCGCAGGCCAGGAAGGCCGCAGCGCGCCCGTCGCCATCGTCCTGCCGCAGCGCCCGTTCCGCAACCCGCTGGCGCGCGCGCTGATCGAGCAGCGCCGGCTGATCGCGCTCGACGCCGGGCAGCGCACCCGCGTGCTCCGCCTCATGGATGCTGTCACGCTGCGTCCCGATGAGACGATCGAGAATCTCAGCCACTATCTCGGCATCGTGGCGGCGCGCTCGCGGCTCCACCAGGCCGACAGCGACGACAAGCTGCGCGAGGTGGTCGATTATCTCTGGGAGATCGCGGTCACCATCGAGGACGGCGCGCTGACCGATGCCGAGCGCCGGCTGCAGGCCGCGCAGGAGGCGCTGCGCGAGGCGCTGGAGCGCGGCGCCAGCGACGAGGAGATCGAGCAGCTGATGGCCGAGCTTCGCGAGGCGATGCGCCAGTTCCTGCAGGAATTCGCCGAGCGCTCGCAGCGCAACCAGGACCAGGCGCAGCAGATGCCAATGGACGGGCAGATGCTCAGCCAGCGCGATCTCGAGCGCATGCTCGACCAGATCGAGGACCTCGCCCGGTCGGGCGCCCGCGACCAGGCGCAGGAGCTCCTCTCGCAGCTCCAGGACATGATGAACAACCTGCAGGCCGGCCGCCAGCAGAACCAGCAGGGCGGCCAGCAGAGCGAGATGCAGCAGCAGCTCAACCAACTCGGCGAGATGATGCGCCGCCAGCAGGAGCTGATGAACGAGACCTTCAGCCTCGATCAGCAGCAGCGCCGCCAGCAGCAGGGCCAGGGCCAGCGCGGCCAGGACGGCGAGCCGATGACGCCCGAGGAATTCGCCGAGGCGATGCGCCGGCTGCAGGAGCAGCAGGGCCAGCTGCAGCAGGACCTCCAGTCGATGATGGAGGCGCTGGAAGGCATGGGGCTCGAGCCGGGCGAAGATTTCGGCGAGGCGGGTGATTCCATGGGCCGTGCCGGCGACGCGCTGGGCGAGAGCCAGGGCGAGCGCGCGGTCGGCGAGCAGGGCCAGGCAATCGAGGCGCTGCGGCGCGGCGCGCAGGACATGATGCAGCAGATGCAGCAGGCCATGCAGGGCGGCGAGGGCGGTCCGGAGCAGGGCGGGCAGCGCCAGCAGGGCGCCGACCGCGACCCACTCGGCCGGCCGCGCGCCAATACCGGACCCGATTTCGGCGACAGCGTCCGGGTTCCCGACGAGATCGACGTCCAGCGCGCGCGCCGCATCCTGGAAGCAATCCGCGAGCGGCTCGGCAACACGCTGAGCCCGGAGATCGAGCGCAACTATCTCGAGCGTCTGCTCGAGATGCGCTGAGCGCCGCTACCTGCGCAGCAGGAACACTGCCTGCTGGCCGAAGAAATTCCAGAACCACCAGGGCATCGATAGGCCGATCTTCTCGCCGTTGCGGCCGATCGCCATCGCCGTTTCGACGGTTGCGCCGATTTCCTCGCACAGCAGCATGAAGTCGCGGATCGTGCAGAAGTGGATGTTGGGCGTGTCGTACCAGGAATAGGGGAGGTCCCGCGTCACCGGCATGCGGCCCTTGAAGAGCAGCGAGAAGCGCACCCGCCAGTGGCCGAAATTCGGGAACGAGACGATGGCGCGGTCGCCGATGCGCAGGAGCTCCTCCAGCACGTGGCGCGGGTTGCGCGTCGCCTGCAGCGTCTGCGACAGGATGGCGTAGTCGAACCCCTTGTCCGGGTAGTGGACGAGGTCGCGGTCGGCATCGCCCTGGATGACCGAGAGTCCGCGCGCCACGCACTGGTTGACGCCCTGCTGGGAGAGTTCCACCCCGCGCCCATCCACCTGGCGGTCCTCGCGGAGCAATTCCAGCAGCGCCCCGTCGCCCGAGCCGACGTCGAGGACGCGCGCGCGCGGCTCGATCATCGAGGCGATCACCTGGAGGTCGACGCGCATTGCCGCATTGGCCGTCATGGCAGGTCGAGCCCCCTGTCGCGCGCTGCCGCTCCCAGGAACCCGCCGACCGCGGCGAAGAATTCGGGTTCGTCGAGCAGGAAGGCGTCGTGGCCGCGGTCCGTCTCGATCTCGACGAAGGAGACCGAGGCGCCGGCGGCGTTGAGCGCGTGCACCACCTCGCGGCTCTCCGCGGTCGGGAACAGCCAGTCGGAGGTGAACGAGATCAGGCAGAAGCGCGTGTCGGTGCCCGCGAAGGCGTCGGCGAGGCGGCCGCCGTGGTCGGCGGCGAGGTCGAAATAGTCCATGGCGCGGGTCATGTAGAGATAGGAGTTGGCGTCGAAGCGGTCGACGAAGGTCATGCCCTGGTGGCGCAGGTAGCTCTCGATCTGGAAGTCGGCGTCGAAGCCGAAGGTCAGCCGCTCCCGATCCTGCAGGTTGCGGCCGAACTTGCGGTGCAGCGCAGCCTCGGACAGATAGGTGATGTGGGCCGCCATGCGGGCGACGGCGAGCCCCTTGCTGGGCTTGCGTCCTTCCTCGATGTAGCGGCCTCCACACCAGTCCGGATCGGCCATCACCGCCTGACGGCCGACCTCGTGGAAGGCGATGTTCTGCGAGGAGTGGCGCGCGCCGGTCGCGATCGGCAGCGCCGAGAAGACGCGCTCGGGATAGCTCGCCGCCCATTCCAGCACCTGCATGCCACCCATCGAGCCGCCGACGACGCAGAACAGCCGGTCGATGCCGAGATGGTCGACCAGCATCGCCTGCGCCCGCACCATGTCGCGAATGGTGATCACCGGCAGGTCGAGCCCGTAGGCGCGGCCCGTCGATGGGTTGGTCGAGGCCGGGCCCGTCGAGCCCAGGCAGCCGCCGATCACGTTGGAGCAGATGACGAAATAGCGGTTGGTGTCGATGAGCTTGCCCGGCCCGATCAGCAGTTCCCACCAGCCCGGCTTGCCGGTGACGGGATTGGTGCTCGCGACGTGCTGGTCGCCGGTCAGCGCGTGGCAGACGAGGATCGCGTTGGAGCGCGAGGCGTTGAGCGTGCCGTAGGTCTGGTAGGCGATCTGGAAGGGCGCCAGCGTGACGCCCGCATCGAGCATCAGCGGCCTGTCGGGACCCAGCCGCAGTACCAGGCTCGAAGGCTCGGTCGCCTCGTCCGTCGATCTCGTCTTCCCGCGCGCCGACATCAACTCCACTCCCGTCCGGCGGCCGGCCTTGAAACGCAAAAAGACCGGCATGCCACGCATGACCGGTCCCGGACTGCCATCGGCCCTTTAGCGACTTGTTTAACGTGGCTGCAAGCCGACCGGCCAAATCACCACGAGTGCGGCCAGAGCTTTACGCGCGCTGCCACTTTGCGTCAACGGCAAAGGCTGCTAGAGCGCCTGCGCTCCCACCTTACCCGAAGGGTCCTGCCATGAATGATGAGCTTCGCCCAGCACCGCGTCCCGGCGTCATGAAGATCGCCGCCTATGTGCCGGGCAGCCATGCAGGGCCTGGCCGCAGGGCCTACAAGCTGTCGTCCAATGAGAGCCCGCTTGGCGCGTCTCCCGCCGCCATCGAGGCCGCCAGGAGCGTGCTCGACCAGCTCGAGCTCTATCCCGATGGTTCGGCGAATGCGCTGAAGGCGGCGATCGCCGAGGTGCACGGGCTCAACCCGGCCAACATCCTCTGCTCCAACGGCTCCGACGAGCTGCTCGGGCTGCTCGCGCAGACCTATCTCACGCCCGGCGACGAAGGTGTCTTCACCGAGCACGGCTTCCTGGTCTACCGGATCCAGATCCTCGCCTCGGGCGGCACGCCGGTGGTGGTGAAGGAGCGCGACGAGCGCGCCGACATCGACGCGATCCTCGCCGCGGTTACACCCCGGACGAAGATCGTCTTCCTCGCCAACCCCAATAACCCGACCGGCACCTACATCCCCTTCGACGAGGTGCGCCGGCTGCATGCGGGCCTGCCGTCCAGCGTCGTCCTGGTGCTCGACGCGGCCTATGCCGAGTACGTTCGCCGCAACGACTATGAGTCCGGCGTCGAGCTGGTCGCTTCGTCCACGAATGTCGTCATGACCCGGACCTTCTCGAAGATCCACGGCCTTGCCGGCCTGCGCATCGGCTGGATGTATGCTCCGGCCGCGATCATCGACGCGATCGACCGGGTGCGCGGGCCGTTCAACGTCAATGCAGCGGCGATTGCGGCGGGTGCGGCGGCGATCCGCGACCGCTCGCATGTGGAGAAGGCCGTCGCCCATAACGAGGAATGGCTGCCCTGGCTGACGCGCGAGCTGACCGCGCTCGGACTGCGCGTCACGCCGTCGGTCGGCAACTTCGTCCTGATCCACTTCCCCGACGACCCTACACGCGGTGCCGATGCGGCCGACCGCTTCCTCAACCAGGAAGGCTACGTGCTGCGCAGGGTCACCGGCTACGGCTTCCCGAATGCGCTGCGCATGACGATCGGCCCGGCCGAGGCCAACCGCGGCGTGGTCGAGGCGCTCGCGCGCTTCCTGAAGGCGTGACCGTGGCTGAGCCGATGTTCGACAGGGTCGCGCTGGTCGGCATCGGCCTGATCGGCTCGTCACTGGCGCGCGTCGTCCGGCGCGAGGGCCTGGCACGGCACGTCGCCATCGCGACCCGCAGCGCGGCAACGCTCGATCGCGCGCGCGCGCTCGGCCTCGGCGACAGCTACCACGCCGAGGCGGCCGCGGCGGTTGCGGATGCCGATCTCGTCATCGTCTCGGTGCCGGTCGGCGCCTCGGGCGCCGTGGCGGCCGAGATCGCGCCGGCGCTGCGGCAGGGCGCGATCGTCACCGATGTCGGCTCGACCAAGCGCTCCGTCATCGAGCAGATGCAGCCGCACATCCCGGCGCACGCGCACCTTATCCCCGGCCATCCTCTGGCGGGCACCGAGAAGTCGGGTCCGGACGCCGGCTTCGCCGAATTGTTCCGGAATCGCTGGTGCATCCTGACGCCGCTGCCGGGCACCGACGAGGCCGCGCTCGCGCGGCTTGCCGATTTCTGGCGCGCCTGCGGCTCCAACATCGACACGATGGACCCGGAGCACCACGACATGGTGCTCGCCATCGTCTCGCACCTGCCGCACATCATCGCCTACAACATCGTCGGTACCGCCGACGATCTGGAGGCGGTGACGAAGTCCGAGGTGATCAAGTATTCCGCATCGGGCTTCCGCGACTTCACGCGTCTCGCCGCCTCCGACCCGACCATGTGGCGCGACGTCTGCCTGCACAACAAGGACGCGATCCTCGAGATGCTCGCCCGCTTCTCGGAGGATCTCGCCTCCCTGCAGCGCGCCATCCGCTGGGGCGACGGGGAGAAGCTGTTCGATCTCTTCACCCGCACGCGAGCGATCCGCCGCTCGATCATCGAGGCCGGCCAGGAGATCGACGCGCCCGACTTCGGCCGCCAGGCGGCGAAGGCGAAGGAAGCCTAAGCCCGCTGCAGCGTCACTCGACCGGCGGAATGTCGCCGAGCGGCAGGAAGCCGATCCGCGCCCTGCCGTCGGTGATGACGAGCGGCAGCGCCGGCTCGTTGCCCAGCATGGCAAGGCCGGAGAAGGCGGACGAGATCTGGCTCGCCGCCTCGGGGAACACTTCCGTCAGCGTCGCAGACAGCGCGGAGGGGTTGCGCAGCGTGATCTGGAGCTGTGCGTCGATCAGCCCGTCCTCGCCTATCGAGAAGGGGCCGGCGATGGTCGCGCCGGCGTCCTGCGGCATCGTCAGCGAGACGTTGCGCAGCGTGCCGGAGAGGCCACGCAGGGTCATGCCGGGCTGCGGGCCGTTCGCCAGCCCGTCGAGCACGATGTCGGCGAGGCCTGCGAGCGGCGGCAGCGCCCGGCCGCCGGTCACGTCGCTGTCGGCGGTCAGGCCGGAGAAGCGCAGCGCGACGTCGAGGCTGTCGTCCACGGGCCGCATGTGGAACTCGCCCGCATCGAGGCGGATCAGGCCGCCCGTCTGGGCCGGGTCCGATTCGAGGTCGGCCGTCACCTGGCTCGCCTCGACCGAAACGCGCTCCGGCAGCGGCTGCGCCACCCGCGCGCTGGCGCGCAGTTCGCCCCAGTCGACGGCGAGCGCGTTGAGCCCGGGGATCTCGATCAGCGCCGGCCCGTCGAGCTCGGCCACGATGCGCCACGGGTTGTAGACCTGCGCCGCCGAGCGGAATTCCTGCGCCCGCACTCCGACGCCGGCGCGTGCATCCTCGTAAAGCACGGAGCGGCAGAAGACGCCGATGCGGAAGGGAAAACCGCGCACCTCGGCGTTCTCGCAATTGGCGCGGCGGCCGTCGCGGTTCAGCCGCTCGACCGCGGTCCGCGTCTCGCGCAGCACGCGGTCCGCGACGTAGTTCCAGGCATAGGCGTAGCCGACGCCCACCAGCACGATGACGAGCGCGAGCCACACGAAGCGGCGGACATAGCGGGGCCCGGTACTGTTGCTTGACGCCATCCTGTGCCTCTCGCTAACCCACCCGCGAAGCGACGGCCGCCGGGAGCGGCCGAAACGAATCTGGAGGCATATGGGCGATTTCTGGGTCTTTGGCTACGGCTCGCTGATGTGGAAGCCGGGCTTCGCTCATGTCGAGACGCGGCGGGCGCGGCTCCACGGCTTCCATCGCGCGCTCTGCGTGACCTCGCACGTGCATCGCGGCAATCCGGAGCGGCCGGGCCTCGTCCTTGGCCTTGATCGCGGCGGTTCCTGCCTCGGCATGGCGTTCCGGGTGCCGCAGGCGCTGTCGGACGAGGTGATGGCCTATCTGCGCGAGCGCGAGCTGGTCACCAATGTCTACAAGGAGCGCCGCCTGCCGGTGCGGCTCGACGGCGGCGCCGCGACGGAGGCGGTCTGCTACGTCGTCGACCGCAGCCACGTCCAGTATGCGGGCGCCATGTCGGCCGAGGATGCCGCGGCTCGCGTCGTCGGCGCGGTCGGCCGCTCGGGGCCGAACGAGGAATATGTGATCAACACGGTCGACCACATGCGCGCGCTGGGCATCCGCGACCACTGGCTGGAGGCCGTGGCGGCCCTCATCCGGCCGCCGGCTCCGCCTCCCGCGGCAGGCTGACGCCCAGCTCGCGAAGGCGCCTGCGCGCGGTCTCGGGCAGTGGCGGCGGGTTGGGACCGGTCGCCGCGTCGATCAACAGCTCGTCGACCGCCCGCTCGGTCTCGGCCACGAGCCGCGCGTGGAAGGTCGCCTTGTCGAGGCCCGGCTCGATCGGCGGCAGGAAGCGGGCGCGGATCACGCCCGGATGGCGCAGGAACTTGCGCCGCGGCCAGTAGAGCCCGGCGACATGGGCGACCGGCACGACCGGCACGTTGAGGCCCGCATAGAGCTCGGCGATGCCCCACTTGTAGTCCGGCTCCGCGCCCGGCGCCCGGCGCGTGCCCTCGGGATAGATGATGAGCTGGCGTCCCTCCGCCATGCGCTCGCGCGCCAGCTGCATCGCCTGCCTGAGCGCGGCCGAGCGGCTCGCCCTGTTGATGGCGATCATGCGCATCTTGGCGATGTACCAGCCGAAGAACGGGATCCAGGTCAGCTCGCGCTTGAGGATGTAGACCGGGTCGTCGAGGAACGGGAAGAAGGCGATCGTGTCCCACAGCGACTGGTGCTTCGGCGCCAGTATGAACGAGCCCTCGGGGATGTTCTCCAGTCCCTCGATCCGCGTTTCCGCCCCCGCGATCCATTTCTGCAGCCAGAGGCTGGAGCGGGCCCAGAACTTCGGGACCCACCAGGCCTGCTTCCTGGGCGACAGGAAGTAGACCGGGGTGAACACGATCATCTGGACCAGCAGGCTCAGATAGAAGGCGGCATTGTAGGCGAGCGAGCGGACGAAGAGCATGGGACGTTGCGATACATGATGGCGGCCGAAAGGCAAGGCGTCAGCGGGTGGCGCCCTCGGCGCTGGTAAGCGAGGCCTGCAGCGCCGCCACGTGCAGGCGCAGGTCGCCGCCGCGCACGAGGCCGCGCGCGAAGGCGGCCAGGTACTTCATGTACTCGGTGAAGAGCAGCCGAGCGGCGGCGGGGTCCTGCAGCCACTCGCCGTTCTCCAGCTTGCGGTGGACGACCGGATAGGGCTGCAGCTCGACGTCGCCCAGATAGCGCCGCATCTCGAGCAGGCTGCGCGGCATGTGGTAGTTGTTGGTGACGAGGATGGCGCTGCGGAAGGAATGCTCCAGCACCCATTTGGCGCTCTCCTCGGCATTGCCGATCGTGTCGAGCGCGGCGTGGTCGATGTCCACGCAGCAGTCGAAGAGGTTGCCCTCGGCATTGGTCACGCGCCGCAGATCCTCGATCCGCGTCGACGGGTTGACGCCGGAGATCAGGAGCCGCTCCCCCTTGCCGGCGCGCAGCAGGTCCATGCCGGCGTCGATCCGGGACGTTCCGCCCGTGACCACGATGATCGCCTCCGCCGGGCGCGGGTCGTCGGGCGTCGAGAGCGCGGAGACGTGGGCTGCGAAGAGCCCGAAACCACCGACAAACACGAGCAAGGCCGCTGCGAAGGCGACGTAGATCGCGCGCACGAGCCATCGGGTGCGGCCGCCCGGCCGATCGGTTCCGCTGGGCGCGGCAACCTGAAGCGGGTGCGACTCGTATCCCTTCATGCCGCCAAGTTAACCCTGTTGGAACGCGGGTGGCAGCCCATTAACGCGCTCGCTGGGCGGCTGGTTCTCGCAACCCTCAGCTCCTGTCCAGCTGGTGCGCGTCGAGATCGCCAAGATAGCCGACGACGGTGAAATGCGAGGTCATGGCGGTGAGGCCGGCGACGAGCAGCACGACGAGGCCGACGCCCGCGTAGCCGGTCAGTCCGATCGAGAAGGTGCCGAAGAGGGCGGCCGCCTGGTCCGCCTGCGGCGTGGCGAGGTTGCGCGAGGACCACCAGGAGAAGAGGACGAAGACGAGCATCGCGGCGAGGCCGCCCGCCGCCGCGCCCTTGATGCCGATGAGCAGGAAATGGCGCCGGAACTGCGCGGCGATGAACCTCGCCTCCGCGCCGACGAAATGCAGCACCTCGATGATGTGGCCGTTGCCGGCCATGGCGCCGCGTGTCGCGTAGATCACGGTCAGGATGGTCGCCGACAGCATGAGGACCAGCACCGCGAGGCCGATCGTCACGGTCGTGCGCGCCATGGCGACCAGCCGGTCGACCCAGGTGCGGTGGTCGTCGAGCACCGCGGTCGGGACGACGCTGGCGAGCTCCGCCCGCATCGCTGCGAAATCCGGCGGCGCGGCCGGGTCGACCGTCACGATGACGAGCCGCGGCACCGGCAGTTCCTCGAGGTCGAGCCCGGCGCCGAGCCAGGGTTCCAGGAGGCGCTGCGTCGCGCCGTCGTCGAGCACGGAAGCCTGGCGCACGCCGGCGAAGCGTGCGGCCACCCGCTGCGCGTCGGCGAGCGCGGTCTCCATGTCGAGCCCGTCCGCCGGCTTGATCTGGATCGTTGCCTCGCGCGCGATGTCGGCCTGCCACGCCGCGGCGCTGTCGCGCACGAGGCTGACGGCGCCGAAGGTCAGGCAGGACAGGAAGGTCATGATGGCGATGACGAGCACCAGCGCGTGGCCGGCGACGTTCTGTGGCGGCACGATCGGGGCCGCGCGGCGCATCGGTGCGGCGCGGGCGGGCTCTTGCGTCGTCTCGCGCAGGGCCTCAGTCATAGACGTCCAGCCTTCCGCCCTCGAGCACCATCCGCCTCGCGTCGACCTGCTCCATCAGCGTCACGTCGTGGGTCGCGATGACGACGGCGGTGCCCAGCCGGTTCAACTCGATGAAGAGGCGCAGGAGCCGCCGCGCGAGCGGCGGATCGACATTGCCGGTCGGCTCGTCGGCCAGCAGGATCTCGGGCTGCTCGATCAGCGCCCGCGCGATCGCCGCGCGCTGCTTCTCGCCGCCCGATAGAACCGGCGGCAGGACATGCATCCGCTCGCCGAGCCCGACCCAGCGCAGGAGGTCGACCACGTCGCCGCGATAGCTTGCCTCCTCGCGCCCGCGCACGCGCAGCGGCAGCGCGACGTTCTCGTAGGTGGTCATGTGATCGAGCAGCCGGAAGTCCTGGAAAACGACCCCGATCCGCCGCCTTAGCATCGGCAGCTCGCGCCGCGTGATGCGGGCGCGGTCCTTGCCGAAGACGGTGACGAGGCCGCGCGTCGGCTTGAGCGACAGGAAGAGGAGCCGCAGCAGCGTCGTCTTGCCGGCGCCCGACGGCCCGCTCAGGAACTGGAACGAGCGCGGCGGGATCTGGAAGGTGATGTCGCGCAGCACCTCCGGACCCATCCCGTAGCGGAGGCCGACATTCTCGAAGCGGATCAATTCGCAGCCTGGCAATTCTCGAAGGCGATGCAGGGATTCGACCTTGTGCCGCCATGGTTAACGGCTGGTAAAGATCGGGCGAAGCCGGCCCCTTCGGTGGCGAAGCGTTAACCATTTCGGACTACCCGTTCAGGGCAGAGAAACGGATTCCCGCGCCTGATGGCCGAGCACGACAAGCCACGTCCGGTTTCCGGCGAAATCATGGCTGGCAGAGCGAACGCTTCGCCTGGGAAGGGCCCGGCCGACTTCGAGGAGGCGGAGTTCGAGCCCGTCCTGCACGTGGCCCGCGACGACGCGCCGCGGCATCCCACAACAAGCCGGCCTGCCGCTCAGCCGGCCGCGCCCCCGGTCCAGGGTCTCGACAGCCTGCGCGGCGGGGCTTCGGCTGCGGCCACCTCCGACCGGCGCGGCGGCCTCGCCTTCTGGAGCGGCGGCTTCGTCATCGCGTTCGCAGCGTTCTGGGTCTCCGGCGGCCACTCGATGCTCATTTCCGCGCCGTCGGCCGTTCCCGCCCCTGCGTCCCGCCAGCCGCTGGCGATCGAGAACGTCGTCAGCCGCGTCGAGGATCGCGGCGGCCGCCTGATCCTGTTCGTCGAGGGCGATGCCCGCAACGGCGGTCAGTCGACGCTTGCCGTGCCGCCGATCGAGATACTGGTCACCGACGGCGACGGCGCGGTGACGCGCCATTTCCTGGGGACAAACGGCACCGCCTTGCCGCCCGGCCAGCGCTTTGCCTTTTCCAGCCGCTTCGAGGCGCCTAGCAACGGCGTCAGGTCAGTCGCAGTCACATTCCGGGAGCGTCCGTGATGCCCGTTGTCAGGGGCAAGGATATCGAGGTCCTGTTCAGCGCGTCGGCGATCGCCCGGCGCAATCTCGAGCTCGCCAAGGAGATCGCGGGGCGCGAGTACGAGAACCTGCTCGTCATCTCGATCCTCAAGGGCTCCTTCATCTTCGCCGCCGACCTCATCCGCGCGATGCACGACACCGGGCTCTCGCCCGAGGTCGAGTTCATCTTCATCTCGAGCTACGGCGCCGGGACCGTGAGCGGCGAGGTGCGCGTGCTGCGCGACATCGACAACGAGGTCGAGGGCCGCGACGTCCTCCTGATCGACGACATCCTCGAATCGGGCAAGACGCTCAAGTTCACCCGCGAGCTCATGCTGTCGCGCGGCGCGCGCAGCGTGTCGATCGCGGTGCTGCTCGACAAACGCGTCAAGCGCCAGAGCGACAGCGCGATCGACGCCGATTTCGTCGGCTTCGAATGCCCGGACTATTTCGTCGTTGGCTACGGCATGGACGTCGCCCACGCCTTCCGCGAGCTGCCCTTCGTCGGCGTCGTGAAGGGAGACGCGTGATGGCGCGCATCCTGATCGTGGAGGACGACGAGGCGGTGCGCGGGCTGACCGCGCGTGCCCTGGCGGCGGACGGCCACGGAGTCGACGAGGCGGTCGACGGCGAGCACGGGCTCGAGTGCCTGCGCGCTGCAGGCCAGCCCTACGACCTCATCCTTTCCGATATCCGGATGCCCACCATGGACGGCATCGAGATGGCGCTCGCTGCCGTCGAGATTGCGCCGGCGACGCCGGTCCTCTTCATGACCGGCTTCGCCGAGCAGCGCGCTCGCGTCGCCGAACTCGGCCGGCGCACGGCCGGCGTTGTCGACAAGCCGTTCACCCTGCCCCAGATCCGCGAGCGGGTCCGCCAGGCGCTCGGCTGACCCCGCGGGTGGCGGCCGGCGCGCCCTGCGGGGCGAGCACCGGCACGAAGACCCGCCGCGAGGCGCGCGAGGCGACCGGCAGCCCCTGGTAGAGCCGCTTCTGCGCCTCGACCACCAGCACGCCGGCGAAGATCGGCCAGAAGCGCCTGCCCGTCCGTTCGAGCAGCGCGTGGAGGCGCATCACCCAGCGCGTCTCCGTCGGCGGGAAGTGGAGCGCATCGACCCAGGCCCCCGGCGTGAAGTTCGTCTCGCGCAGGAGCGCGGTCAGCTGGCCGCGCGAGAAGGGCCGGCCGGTGCCGAACGGCGTGTGCTCGATCCGCGCCCAGATGCCGCGCCGGTTCGGCACCACGATGACGAGGCGCCCCCCCGGCGCCAGCACCCGCCACAGTTCCATCAGCGTCTCGCGCGGGTTCTCCGAATGCTCGAGCGCGTGGACGAGCAGAACCCGGTCGACCGAAGAATCGACCAGCGGCAGTTCCTCCTCGAAGACAAGTGCGGCGGCCGACGGCCGCCCCGCCGGCCAGCGCGCGGCCCCTTGCGCTGCCGGCATGAAGGCCAGCGCCCGCTCGGCCTGGCCGGCGAAGCGGTCGAGCCACGGCAGCGCGTAGCCGAGCCCGACCAGCCTTTCGTCCGGCAGATCGGCCCAGATCGAGGAGAGCGCGAGCGCGATCGAGCGTTCGGCGAGACGGCCGAGCGTCGAGCCGTAGAAGGAGCGGAAATCGACAATGTCGTTCTTCATCGCGCCGCATGATTATCCGCGGCCCGGCTCCCCGGCAAGGAAAGCCGGCCGGGATGACAAAGGTGCCGTGCCGCCCTATCGTTCAGCCCGCAATGGAGAACGAGATGAGTTTGCAGATCGAGCAGTTCATGTGCCGCAGCGACAATTTCGGCGTGCTGCTGCACGACCCGAGGAGCGGCGAGACCGCCATCATCGACGCGCCGGAGGAGGCGCCGATCGTCGCCGCCATCGAGCGCACCGGCTGGCGCCCGACGCTTCTTCTCATCACCCACCACCATCCCGACCACGTCGAGGCGAACCTCGCGCTCAAGGAGCGCTACGGCGTCCGGATCGCCGGCCCGCGAAAGGAGGCTGCGAAGATCCCCGGCATCGACCAGAGCGTCTCGGAAGGCGACGCGCTGAGCTTCGCCGGCCAGCGGGTCGAGGTGATCGAGACGCCGGGCCACACGTCGGGGCACGTCAGCTACTACCTGCCGGAGGCCGGGCTCGCCTTCTGCGCCGACACGCTCTTCGCTCTCGGCTGCGGGCGGCTGTTCGAGGAAGGGCCGGCGGTCATGCTCGAATCGATGAAGAAGCTCGCCGCGCTGCCGCCGGAGACGGTCGTCTATTGCGGTCACGAATACACGCTCTCCAACGCCCGCTTCGCCGTCACCGTCGATCCGGACAACCGCGAGCTGGCCGAGCGTGCCCGGAAGATCGAGGCACTGCGCGCCGACGGCAAGCCGACACTGCCGACGACCATCGGCGAGGAGCTCGCCACCAATCCCTTCATGCGCTGGAACGACCCGTCGATCCGCCGCCATCTCGGCATGGAGAACGCCTCAGACGCCGACGTCTTCGGCGAGATCCGCAAGCGCAAGGACAGTTTCTGACCGTGGACGAAGCCGCCGAGGCCGACCGCATCATCGCGCTGCTCGGGCTCGAGCCGCATCCGGAAGGCGGCTGGTACCGGCAGACTTTCCGCGATGCGGCGGGCGGTCCGCGCGGCCATTCGACGGCGATCTACTTCCTGCTCCGCGAAGGCGAGCGCTCGCACTGGCACCGGGTGCTCGACGCCGTCGAGGTCTGGCACCACCATGCCGGCGCCACGCTGGAGCTTTCGATCTGGCCGGGGGAGGGCGACGTGCAGGTTCATCGGCTGGGCAGCGACCTCGCCGCCGGGGAGCGGCCGCAAGGCGTCGTGCCGGCCGGCTGGTGGCAGGCGGCGGTCTCGACCGGCGCCTGGACCCTCGTCGGCTGCACGGTCGCGCCGGGCTTCGACTTTGCCGCCTTCGAGCTCGCGGAGCCCGGCTGGCAGCCGCCTAGAGGAGAAGACCGAGCGTGATCGCCGCCTGTGCGAGGTAATAGAGCACCCATGCGATATGCCCTGTCGGGATACCCTCCCTTGCCAGCCTGAAGCGCTCGATCGCCAGCAGACCATCCGAGATCGCGAAGAGCAGCGCGCCGGCCACCACCAGAGGTGCCGGCACGGTCGCTGCGGCTGCCAGCATCGCGAGGATGGCAAGGACGTAGGGCGGCACCGCCCGCCGCCATGGCGGCTGGACGCCAGGCAGGAGGCGGGCGAGCAGGAGGCCGGCGCCCGCGAATGCGGCCAGCACGATGACCGGTCGTGCCCAGTGGCTCATCATACCCGCAATGCCGCCACCCTCGGTGACGAAGAGCAGGACGAAGACGAGATGGGCTAGGAAAAAGGCGACGAGCCCGGCCAGGAACGGCCGGTCGCCCTCCTGCGCCAGCAGCGCATCGCCTGCGGCCGAAAGGACAAGCGCCGCGACGAGCAGCTGCGGACCGCCCTCGATCCCAGCCAGCAGCGCCAGCAGGCCGACGGCGGCCGTCTTCACCACGGTCCGCCGCCAGGCGGCCGGCCGCGAGCGCAGGACGAGGTAGAGGAGTGCCGCCAGCGCCGAAAGGAGCAGCGTGCCGTTCGCCAGCGCGTCTATGCCGCCCGGAAACGGCGTCACGGCGTTTCCGCCTTCGCCACGCCGCCCTGCCGGCTGCGGAAGATCATGTTCTTCGCGGCCAGCGCCGCCCCGCCGGTGATCAGCAGGCAGGCGACGAGGATGCGAAGGCTCGGCTCCGCCGCGCCGGCCGCGATCAGCACCAGCGTGGACAACAGCGGCGCGGCATAGCTTGCCGCGCCGAGCACCTGGATGTTGCCGCGTTTCACACCGTGGTCCCAGGCGTAGAACGCCGCGCCGACCGGCATCAGCCCGAGCCCCGCCACCGCCAGCCACTGCAGCCCGCCCTGCGGCCACACCGTTTCCTCCAGCATCAAATGGCAGCCGAGCGACAGGATGGCCGTAGCGGCGCAGTACCATGTCACGACGGAAGTCGGCACCGCCGGGAAGCGCCGCGAGAGCAGCGAATAGGACGACCAGGTGAGCGCGCAGAGCGCCGCCATCGCGTAGCCGAAGGCGTAACGTGTATCGAAGGAGAGGCCGCCGCCCTGGCTGACGATCAGGAACGCGCCCACCACGCCGAGCAGCGCGCCGGCGACGTGATGCCAGGCAAGCCGCTCGCCCGGCAGCATCGCCGAGCCGAGCACGATCAGCAGCGGCCACAGATAGGCGATCAGGCTGGCTTCCACCGCCGGCGCGTTGCGTAGCGCGGTGAAGTAGAAGAAGTGGTAGCCGAACAGACCGCCGATGCCGATCACCCAGACGATCGGCGGCACCGCGACCGGTTCGGTCTCCGGCGCGGCGGTCCGCATCGCGAGCCCGACCAGCGTGCCGATCGCGAAGGCGATGGCCGAGAGCTGGAAGGGCGGCACGCTTCCGGATGCGTCCGTCAGCAGCGCCAGCAGCGCCCACATGAGCACCGCCGAGAAACCGATCATTGTCGCGCGAGCCATGGTCCCACTCCGGTCAGCGCGGCGCCTGCCGCGGCCGACCGGTTAGCGCCTCGCGCGGCTCCCGCGCAAGCCGTCCGGCCCTATTCGGCGCGGATCGGGCCGGCGGCGATGTGGATCGTGCCGACGCGGGTGCCGACCGAGGCCTCCACGGGGGCGTAGACGCCGCTGTCGCCCAGCGGGGCGAACGAGATGCGGATGTTGCCGCGGTCGCGCAGGTAGTTCATGTCCCGGCTGCCGGAGCGGTAGCCCGCGACCGGGGTGAAGCGGCCGCTGCAGACGACGCCCGTCCCCTCGCGTCCGGGCAGCGGGCCGGTCGAGACGGTCTCCAGCCGGACATCGGCGCGCAGCCAGCCGTCGAAGACGCTGAGCGTGCGGCCGCAGACCTGTTCCGGGCGCTCGGCGCGCACCAGCGTCGCCGACAGCGGGTCGACAACCGAGGCAAGATGCTGGTCGCGCACCGGCACCCAGTCCGATGGGCGCGGACGCGGCGCGGGCTGGTGCTCGGTCGCGGTTACGCCGCCGCCGGAGAAGCGCACCGCCACCGCCTCGCGACCGCGGCGGGTGTCGTAGGTGGCGTTGAAGGCGGAGGGCCGCGCGCCGTCGGCGCCGAGGCGGCCCGACACCGACGAGCTGCCGCTGGTCGAGGAGAACAGCCGCGCGATGCCGGAGCTGTTGAGCGATCCGCTCATCGCGAAACCGCCGTCGGGCGCGATGGTGGTGGTGAAGCGGGCGCGCGCCACCGGCATGCCGAGCAGCGTCACCGAATAGTCGGCGGTGTAGGATTTCTGCGCGCTGGCGAGCACGGGGGTGGCGGGCGAGGACGCCGCGAGGCAGAAGGCGGCCGCGCCGGCCGCAAGCGTGATTGTCGTCTTCTTCATCTTCGGAACTCCGGCCAGGTTGGGTGGTCGGGCCCCTCCACCGACACGTGGAGCCCGCATCGGTTGCAAATCGGGCGAATATGTGAAGCAGGAGATCACAGTGAAGTGCTGAGCCGGCGTCCCCGTCGCCGGCCGTCCCTTGGCAGAGCCCCGCCCGTGCACAACGGCGCCTCGGAGGCAGCCGCAGGTCGCAGTGCCATGTCGGACTTCGATGTTCTATCATGGCCCGTCAGAACCGAACGAGCCGAGACGATGCGGATCGCCCACAACCGAACCCTGCTGGCCCTGGCGCTTGCCGCCGCACTCGCCTGCGTCGCCATCGCGCTGTTCGGCAACCCCTACTTCTCCCGCATCTATTTCGCCGAGGCCGCGGCGCGCGGCCAGACGACGCTCGGCCTCGCGGTCGCCGCGCTCAAGGGCCAGATGTCGCGCTATGAGAAGCTGCCCGAACTCATCGCCGACCAGGACGACATCAAGGACCTCGTTGCCAACCCTGGCGACGCGGCGCGCGTGGCGGCCGCCAATCTGCATCTCAAGGAGATCAACGCGCTGCTCGAATCGTCCGACATCTACGTGATGATGCCGGACGGCACGACCATCGCGGCCAGCAATTTCGACACCGGCACGTCCTTCGTGGGTGAGAACTTCGAGTACCGGCCCTATTTCCGCGATGCGCTCGCCGGGGGGCTCGGCCGCTTCTTCGCGCTTGGCACCACCTCGCTCAAGCGCGGCTATTATTTCGGCGCCCCGATCCGCGTCGACGGGGTCATCTCCGGCGTCGTCGTGTTCAAGGTCGACATCGACGCCATCGAGCGCAGCTGGCAGGGCGGCGACTACGAGATCATCGTCGCCGATCCGGAAGGCATCATCTTCATGACCGGCCGGCCGGAATGGCTTTATTCGGGGCTGGCGCCGCTGACCGAGGACCGGCTCGCGCGCACAGCGGCGACGCGCCGCTATGCCAACGCCCCCTTGCGCGACCTGCCGGTGACGCGGACGGCCTATCAGGACGGGCTCGAGCTGATGACCATCGCCGGCGGCGACACCCAGCGCGAATATCTCGTCGTGGCGGAAGAGATGCCGGAGGCCGACTGGACGGTGAAGGTGCTGCTCGACACCGCCTCGGCCCGCAGCCAGGCGCTCACGGCCACGATCGTGGCACTGCTCGCGGTCGCCCTGGGCCTCATGGCGGCCGCGTTCTATCTGCAGCGGCGCACGCGGCTGCGCGAGCGCATGCAGCTGCAGCGCGAGGCGCAGGAGGAGCTCGAGCGCCGCGTCGAAGAGCGGACGGCCGACCTTGCCGCCCTCAACCGCCAGCTCGAGGTCGAGGTGTCGGAGCGGCGGGCGGCCGAAATCCAGCTCCGCCGCACCCAGTCCGACCTCGTGCAGGCGGGCAAGCTGGCGGCGCTCGGGCAGATGTCGGCCGCGCTCTCGCACGAGTTCAACCAGCCGCTCGGCGCTGCCAGGACCTATGCCGACAACGCGCTGGTGCTCATCGACCGCGACAGGCTGCCGGAAGCCCGCGACAACATCGTCAGGATATCGAGCCTCACCGATCGCATGGCGTCGATCAGCCGCCACTTGCGCAACTTCGCCCGCAAGCCCAACCAGCGCCTGCGGCCGGTGCTGCTCGCCGACGTCGTCCACGACACGCAGGAGATCATCGCGTGGCGCCTCCGGTCGGCCGACGCAAGTCTCGACATCGACCTCGGAGACGAGGAGATCGCGGTCATGGCCGGCTCGGTGCGGCTTCAGCAGGTGCTGGTCAACATCCTCTCCAATGCGGCCGACGCCGTCGAAGGGACAGAGAATCGCACCATCCGGCTCACAGCGCGCCGGCAGGGCGACAAGGTCCTCATCGATATCCGCGACCACGGTCCGGGCGTGGCCGAGGGCATCGCCGAGCGTATCTTCGATCCCTTCTTCTCCACCAAGGGCGTCGGCAAGGGGCTGGGGCTCGGCCTTTCCATCTCCTACAACATCGTCAAGGATTTCGGCGGCCTGCTGTCGGTCCGCAACCATCCTGACGGCGGGGCGCAGTTCACGATCGAGCTCGACGCGGCATCGATGCTGGCGGAAGAGCGGCTCGTGGAGCCGGCGCAATGAATCTCGGCCGCATCCTCCTGATCGACGACGAAGAGGATCTGCGCCGCTCGACCGCGCAGGCGCTCGATCTCGCCGGCTTCGAGGTGCAGGACTTCGCCAGTCCCGACCGCATCCTGGAGCGCGCGGGCTACGGCTATCCGGGCATCGTGATCACCGACATCCGCATGGCTGCGATGGACGGGGTGACGCTGATGAACCGCATCCACGAGATCGACCGCGACATCCCGGTGATCCTCGTCACCGGCCATGGCGACGTGCAGCTCGCCGTGCGTTCGATGCGCGAGGGCGCCTATGATTTCATCGAGAAGCCGTTTGCGCCCAATCAGCTCGCGGAAGTCGCGAGCCGGGCGCTGGCCTACCGCCGGCTCGTGCTGGAGAACCGCGTGCTGAAGGCCTCCGCCGGCCAGCGTGACGATGTCGAGCAGCGCCTGCTGGGACGCTCGAACGTGATGATCGACCTGCGCCGCACCCTGCGCACCGTTGGGCCGACTGATGCCGACGTGCTCATCGTCGGCGAGACGGGTGTCGGCAAGGAGGTGACGGCGCGGGCGCTGCACGATCTTTCGGCGCGCAGCGCCAAGCCTTTCGTCGCCATCAACTGTGCGGCGCTGCCCGCCACGCTCATCGAGAGCGAACTGTTCGGCCACGAGGCCGGCGCCTTCCCCGGCGCCATGCGTGCCCGCTTCGGCAAGTTCGAGCACGCGCAGGGCGGCACCGTTCTCCTCGACGAGATCGGCTCGATGCCGCTCGACCTGCAGGCGAAGCTGCTGCGGGTGATCGAGGAGCGCGTCATCACGCGACTGGGTTCCAACGAGATCCTGCCGCTCGACGTCCGCTTCATCGCCACCACCAAGGGCGATCTCGAGGCACGGGTGGCGAATGGCAGCTTCCGCGCCGACCTCCTCTACCGGCTCAACGTCGTCACCCTCCACGTGCCGCCGCTGTCGGCACGGCGGGAGGACGTGCCGATGCTCTTCCTGCAGCTGCTCGGCGAGGCGGCCGGCCGCTACCGCAAGCCGCTGCCCGACGTGCCCCAGCACGTCCTCTCCGCCATCGCCGAGCGCGACTGGCCGGGCAATGTGCGCGAGCTGCGCAATGCAGCCGACCGCTTCGTGCTCGGCCTCCAGATCGGCGACCGCCAGGGCGACGGCAGCGCTCCGGAAAGACTGGCCGACCGCGTCGCCGCCTTTGAGAAGTCAATCATCGCAAGCGCGCTTCAGGCACATGCGGGCGCGCTCAAGCCCGTCTACGAAGCGCTCGGCCTGTCGCGCAAGACGCTCTACGAGAAGATGCAGCGCTACGGCCTCGACCGCCGCGAGTTCGGCGCCGATGCCGAGTTCGACGAGGCGTGATGGGCGGTTTCCCGCCCGTCGCGGGCGTGGGTTGTCACCTTTTCCACCCATCCGGCGGCCTCTGCCGCGAGAAAGCTGGCTTCGCGGACCGCCGGGGACTTGAAAACCTGCCGTGTTCCCCAATTCTTCCGCCCACCATGACCGGCGTCGGGGAGGACCTTGCGCGCCGGCCGGGTCAACGTTCGTAATGGATACCACTGGGAGGATACGCATGCGCGTTCTCACTATCGCTGCGGCCGCGGCCGCAGCCATGCTCGTTGCAGCCCCTGCAGTTGCACAGGATCGCGACGGGTGGCCTTCGAGCCTCACCATCGGCACCGCCAGCCAGGGCGGAACCTACTTCATCTACGGGACCGGCCTTGCCGGCCTGATCACCGACGAGCTCGGCATCAACGCCTCGGGCGAGGTGACGGGCGGCCCGGTCCAGAACGCTACGCTGGTCGAGACCGGCGATCACGAGATCGGCCTCGTGACCATGGGCCCGGCCTATGAGGCGTGGACCGGCGTTTCCGAGCTCGCTCCGGGGCTCGAGCACCGCAGCCTCAGGGCGCTGTTCCCGATGTACCAGACTCCGTTCCAGGTCGTGGCGCTGCAGTCGTCCGGCATCCAGTCCGTCGCCGACCTCGACGGCCGGCGCGTCTCCGTCGGCCCGGCCGGCGGCACGGCCGCTACCTACTGGCCGCGCTTCTTCGAAAGCGTCGGCGTCAGCCCGGACGTCAGCTATTCCGGCGCGAACGATGCGGTCGGCCAGGTCAAGGATGGGCTGATCGACGCCTTCGCATTTGCGGCCGGCGTGCCGATCGCGGCCTTCGCCCAGATCGCGGCCGAGAACCCGGTCAACATCTTCGGCTTCAGCGAGGAGGAGCGCGCGGCGATCCTCGAGGCGATGCCGGAGCTCGCAGCGTTCGACGTCCCCGGCGGCCTCTATCAGGGCTTCCCGGACGCGAGCCCGACGGTCGCGCTGTGGAACTTCGCGGTCGCGCACGAGGAGCTGCCCGAATCGCTCGCTTACGAGATCACCAAGCTCGTGATGGAGAACAACGACCGCATGATGCAGATCCATGCGACCGCGGCCGAGACGATTGCGGAGAACGTCGACAAGAACACGTTCCTCCCCTACCACCCGGGCGCGGTGCGCTACTACGACGAGATCGGCGTCACGATCCCCGACGAGCTGCGCGGCGAGTGATCCCCGCATCTGCTTGATTGCGAGAGGCGGCCTTCGGGCCGCCCCTCATGGTATGCTGGACATGTGGATATTCAGCTCTGGAGGAGAGCTCAGCCATGACCAATGCCGACCCCCATGCCGCACAGCCGGCCGATGCCGGACCGATGATCGCCAAGGGCACTGACGACGAGCCGCTCGCCACCAACCAGCGCGACCTTGCCGGGCGCCTCAACTGGTTCCTCGTGGCCGCCTGCATCGTCTACACGGCGTTCCACGTCGCGATCATGAACCTCTATCCGCTCGAGACCTGGACCTACCGGCTGATCCATCTCTCCGGCGGGCTCTTCCTCGGCTTCATCATCTATTCCGCCATGGGCCTCAAGCCCGACGAGACCGCCGCACCGGTGCGACGCGGCCCGATCGAGCTCGTCCTGATGGCGGTCGGCATCCTCGGCGCCGGCTACGGCTTCCTCATGATCGCCTATGCGTGGGCGGGCTACTGGGTCGCCGGGGTCGCCATGCCCGACGGCTTCGTCTTCGGCACCTACGGCATCCCGCTCCTCTGCGGCACGCTGGCTGCGGTCGTCGGCGGCTGGTTCTTTCCCGAGCGCGGCAAGGCGCGCATCCACTGGGGCGACTGGGCGCTCGGCGCGGCCTCGGTCGCCGTGCTCGGCTACATCATCTTCAATGTCGGGCCGATCCGGCTCCGCGCCGGGACGGCACTCGCCCAGCCGGCCGATTTCTACGCCGCGCTGGTCGGCGTGATCCTGATCCTGGAGCTCACCCGCCGCGTCGCGGGCCTGGCGCTCGTCATCATTGCCGGCATCTTCATCGGCTATGCCTTCCTCGGGCCCTACCTGCCCGGCTTCCTCACCCACCGCGGCTACTCGCCGGTGCGGTTCTTCACGTACATCTTCACCGACCAGGGCGTGCTGGGCGACCCGATCGCCGTCTCTTCCACCTACATCATCCTGTTCATCACCTTCGCCGCCTTCCTGCAGGCGAGCCGCGTCGGCGATTATTTCGTCAATTTCGCCTTCGCCGCCGCCGGCCGCGCGCGCGGCGGTCCGGCCAAGGTCGCCGTCTTCGCGTCCGGCCTGATGGGCATGATCAACGGCACCTCGGCCGGCAACGTGGTCTCCACCGGCTCTCTCACCATCCCGCTGATGAAGAAGGTCGGCTATCCCGCCCGCAGCGCAGGCGCCATCGAGGCGACAGCGTCGTCCGGCGGACAGATCCTGCCGCCCATCATGGGCGCCGGCGCCTTCATCATGGCCGAGGTGACGGGCATTCCCTATACCGACATCGTCATCGCGGCGATCATCCCGGCGGTGCTCTACTTCGCCTCCGTCTACTTCATGGTCGACCTGCAGGCGACCAAGCTCGGCATGAAGGGCCTGCCCAAGGACGAGTTGCCGAAGTTCAAGGTGCTTGCCCGGCAGGCCTATCTCTTCCTGCCCATCATCATCCTGATCTACACGCTGTTCGCCGGCTATTCGGTCATCCGCGCCGGCACCATGGCCATGGCGGCGGCGGCCGTCGTCTCCTGGCTGACGCCCTACAGGATGGGCCCGCGGGCGATCCTGCGGGCGCTGGAACTCGCGGCCAAGATGAGCATCCAGCTCGTGGCGGTCTGCGCTGCCGCCGGCATCATCGTCGGCGTCATCGCGCTGACCGGTGTCGGGGCGCGCTTCTCGTCGCTGCTCCTCGGGCTCGCGGAGGCCAACCAGCTCATCGCGCTCTTCTTCGCCATGTGCATCTCGATCATCCTCGGGATGGGCATGCCGACCACCGCCGCCTATGCGGTCGCGGCGGCGGTGGTTGCGCCAGGCCTCATCCAGCTCGGCATCCCGGTCCTCATCGCCCACTTCTTCGTCTTCTACTACGCGGTGATGTCGGCCATAACGCCGCCGGTCGCGCTGGCGGCCTATGCGGGCGCGGGGCTCGCCGGGTCGGACCCGATGAAGACCTCGGTCGAAGCGTTCAAGTTCGGGCTGGCCGCCTTCATCGTGCCGTTCATGTTCTTCTATTCGCACGCGCTGCTCATGCAGGGCGAATGGCACGAGATCGCCCATGTCTTCGTCACCGCGCTGATCGGCATCTATCTCCTGTCGTCTGCGGTGCAGGGCTACTTCTTCGGCAATCTCAGCAATCTGATGCGGGCGGTGCTTCTGGTGGCGGCGCTGGCGATGATCCAGGGCGGCTGGATCTCCGACATCATCGGGCTCGGCGTCGGGCTGGCGGTGTTCGTCGTCCAGCGCCGGCTGGTGCCTGCCACGGCCCTGGTGAAGGGCGCCGACTAGGGCGTTCAGGCGGCGCGCCGGACGCCGTCCGCCTGCTCGTTCCTCATCGGGACGGGCCTCGACCGACGAGGCCCGTCGCCGGCACGGACACGCTCGCCGTACGCATCTATTCGTCGCCCGGAAGCCCAGAATACCGCCCCATCAGCCTTGACCCGCGGCGCGATTGCCACTAAGGAACGCCGACTTTTCCATGAGGCTGGCGGTCGATGCTGCGCCCTTCGCGCGCGCAGATGCCATGGTCCGGCCGAGAAACCGAAGGTAGAGACCGATGTCCCGCGCTTGCGAACTGACCGGCAAGGCCGTGATGAGCGGCAACAATGTGAGCCACGCCAACAACAAGACGCGACGCGTCTTCCGGCCGAACCTCGTCCAGGTGACGCTGATGTCGGAGGCGCTCAACCAGAACGTCCGCCTGCGCATCTCCGCCAACGCGCTCCGCTCGGTCGAGCATCGCGGCGGGCTCGATGCCTTCCTGGTCAAGGCCGACGAGGCGGAGCTCTCGCAGCGCGCCCGGCTCATCAAGCGCCAGGTCCAGAAGAAGCTGGCCGAGGCCGAGGCCGCCTGAGGCTTCGTCTCGACGGGCGGCCCCGCGCCGCCCGGCTGGTTCCATCACCCAGGATAAAAAAATGAACTCGGATACATTCTCGATCTGGCCGTTCGTGGCCGCCATGGCGCTCGTCGTGGTGGCGTCGAACGTTCTCGTGCAGCACCCCTTCGGCCATTTCGGCCTGCAGGACCTCCTGACCTGGGGCGCCTTCACCTATCCGGTCGCCTTCCTCGTCAACGACCTCACCAACCGCCGGTTCGGCCCCCAGGCGGCGCGCAAGGTCGTCCTGGTCGGGTTCGCGATCGCCGTCGTTCTGTCGGTCGTGCTCGCTACGCCGCGCATCGCGATCGCCTCGGGCTCCGCCTTCCTCGTTGCGCAGCTCCTCGATACGCAGGTCTTCGACCGGCTGCGGCAGGACGCCTGGTGGAAGCCGCCGCTCGTCTCGACCGTCATCGGCTCGGTGGTGGATACGGTGCTGTTCTTCTCGCTCGCCTTCGCGCCCGTCTTCTCGGCCCTCGACACGGGGCTGGGGCGCGAGGACGGCTCGCTTCCCTTCCCCGTGCCCTTCCTGGGCGCCGAGGTGCCTCTCTGGGTGTCGCTCGCCATCGGCGACTTCTGCGTCAAGATGCTGGTCGGCCTGGCGATGCTCGCCCCCTACGGCCTGCTCCTGTCCTTCCTGAGGCCTGCCCCGACGCTGCGGTGAGTGGCCGCGACATACGGACAAGCGAAAGGCGGCGCTGCGGGCAGCGCCGCCTTCATCATTTCCAGTTCTGTCCTCAAGCGGCGAACGTGCCGTGGCAGTGCTTGTACTTCTTGCCCGAGCCGCAGGGGCAGGCTTCGTTACGGCCGACCTTGCCCCAGGTGGACGGGTCCCTGGGGTTGCGCTGCTCGGCCGGCACGACGCGGTTGTCGGCGCGGGTGAGGATCATCGTGTCGCCGTCGGCGAACTCGTCCTCGCCCGTCGAGGCGTCGATATGCTGGGCCCTCAGCGAGGTCGGCGCGGTGGGCGGCGGCGCGTCGGCCGCCTGGCGCACCAGCTCGACCCGCATCAGCTGCGAGGTCACAGCCTGGCGCAGGTTGACCAGCATCGCCTGGAAGAGCTCGAAGCCCTCGGTCTTGTACTCGTTCAGCGGGTCGCGCTGGGCATAGCCGCGGAAGCCGACGACAGAGCGCAGATGGTCGAGATTGACGAGGTGCTCGCGCCACAGCGCGTCGAGCGTCTGCAGCACGATCGACTTCTCGACATAGGTCATGATGTCGGCGCCGAAGCGCTCGGCGCGGTCGGCGGCGGCCTTGTCGGCCGCCTCGGTGATGCGCTCGCGGATGTGCTCCTCGTCGATGCCTTCTTCCTGCGCCCACTCCTCGACCGGCAGGTCGAGATTGAGGTACTGGCGCACGTCCTCGCGCAGCCCCGTCATGTCCCACTGCTCGGCATAGGCCTTCTCGGGGATGCGGCGGGCGACCATGTCCTCGATCACGTCGTGGCGCATCTCGGCGACGGTCTCGGAGATGTTCTCGCCGTCCATCAGCTCGAGACGCTGCTCGAAGACCACCTTGCGCTGGTCGTTCATCACGTCGTCGTATTTCAGCAGGTTCTTGCGGATGTCGAAGTTGCGCGCCTCGACCTTCTTCTGCGCCTTCTCGAGCGCCTTGTTGATCCAGGGGTGGATGATCGCCTCGCCCTCCTTGAGGCCGAGCTTCTGCAGCATCCCGTCCATGCGGTCGGAGCCGAAGATGCGCATCAAATCGTCCTGGAGCGACAGGAAGAATTTCGAGCGGCCGGGATCGCCCTGGCGGCCCGAGCGGCCGCGCAGCTGGTTGTCGATGCGCCGGCTCTCGTGGCGCTCGGTCGCCAGCACGTAGAGGCCGCCGGCGGCGATCGCCTGCTGCTTGAGCTTCTGCACCTCCTCGCGGATGGCACGCTCCTTCGCCTCGCGCTCCGGCCCGGCCGGCATGTCGCCCAGTTCCTGCGCGATGCGCATGTCGGGGTTGCCGCCAAGCTGGATGTCAGTGCCGCGGCCGGCCATGTTGGTGGCGATCGTGATCGCGCCCGGCTTGCCGGCCTGGGCGACGATCTGCGCCTCCTGCTCGTGGTGGCGGGCGTTGAGCACCTGGAACTCCGAGATGCCGTCCTTGCGCAGGCGATCGGCCAGGAACTCGGACTTCTCGATCGACGTCGTGCCGACCAGGATCGGCTGGCCCTTGGCGCGCGCCGCCTTGATCTCGGCGACGATCGCCTTGTATTTCTCCTCGACCGTCCTGTAGACCTCATCGTCCTCGTCGATGCGGGCGATCGGCAGGTTGGTCGGGATCTCCGAGACCTCGAGGCCGTAGATGTTGCCGAACTCCTCGGCCTCGGTCGCCGCCGTGCCGGTCATGCCGGCGAGCTTCTTGTACATGCGGAAGTAGTTCTGGAAGGTCACCGAGGCCAGCGTCTGGTTCTCGGGGTGGATCTTGACGTGCTCCTTCGCCTCGAGCGCCTGGTGCAGCCCCTCGGAGAAGCGGCGGCCGGGCATCATGCGGCCGGTGAACTCGTCGATGATGACGACCTCCCCGTTCCTGACGATGTAGTCCTTGTCGCGCTGGAACAGCCGGTGCGCCTTCAGCGCGTTGTTGATGTGGTGGACGATGGCGACGTTCTCGACGTCGTAGAGCGAGGCGCCTTTCAGGAGCCCGGCCTCGCGCAGCAGGTTCTCGACCTTCTCCGTGCCTTCCTCGGTAAAGGTCGCGGTGCGCTGCTTCTCGTCGATCTCGTAGTCCGCGGCCTCGAGCTTCGGGATGAAGCCGTCGACGGCGTTGTAGAGCTCGGAGCGGTCCTCCAGCGGGCCGGAGATGATGAGCGGCGTGCGCGCCTCGTCGACCAGGATCGAGTCCACCTCGTCGACGATGGCGTAGAAATGGCCGCGCTGCACCATCTGGGCGCGTTCGTATTTCATGTTGTCGCGCAGATAGTCGAAGCCCAGCTCGTTGTTCGTCGCGTAGGTGACGTCGCAGGCATAGGCCGCCTTGCGCTCCTCGTCCGACAGGCCGTGCACGATGACGCCGGTCGTCAGGCCGAGGAAGGAGTAGATCTTGCCCATCCACTCGGCATCGCGGCGGGCGAGGTAGTCGTTCACGGTGACGACATGGACGCCCTTGCCGGCGAGCGCGTTGAGATAGACTGGAAGCGTCGCGACGAGCGTCTTGCCCTCGCCGGTCTTCATCTCGGAGATGCCGCCTTGGTGAAGGACCATCCCGCCGATGAGCTGAACGTCGAAGGGCCTGAGGCCGAGCGCGCGCTTGGCGGCCTCGCGGACGGTGGCGAAGGCGGGCACGAGGATGTCGTCGAGCGAGGCGCCGTCGGCGAGCTGCTTGCGGAAGGCATCGGTGCGGCCGCGCAGCTCGGCATCGGAGAGCGCCTGCATCGCCGGCTCCAGCGCCGTGATCTCTTCCACCCTGGGCCTCAGCCCCTTGATCTTCCTGTCGTTCGAGGAACCGAAAATCTTGCGGGCAATGGCACCAAGGCTGACCATCAATGGTCCTTTCAGTGTGCAGCTTCCGGTGGGGCGCCTGAGGAGTCGGGAGGGCGTCTGGCCCGTGTCCGCAACAAAAGGCGTCCGGAAATGGGTTCTGGACGCAAAGTCGCTGGAGAGATAAGAGGGGCCAACATCGATGTCAACGTTGCCGGCGCCCTCGTCGAGCGGCGTATTCGCGCCATATTGCGCCTGTCCTTCCCCCGCCATTCCGACCTTTCAAAGCTGGAGTTCCGTATGTCTTCCCTCCTTCGCTCGACCGCCATCCGCCTCATGTCGGGTGCTGCCATCGCCCTCGCCGTCGCGGCCGGGCCGGCGCGTGCCCAGGAGGCGCCCGCGGGCGACGGCGTCGTCGCAACGATCAACGGCAGCGAGGTGACGGAGGCGGACCTGCGGCTGATGGAGGCAGAGCTCGGCCAGCAGCTCGGCCAGCTGCCGCCCGATCAGCGCCGGGCTGCCGCGCTGACGGCCTATATCGAGATCAAGCTCCTGGCCGACGCCGCCGAGGAGGCGGGCCTCGCCGACGATCCGGATTTCGCCCGCCGCATGGAGCTCCTGCGCATCAGGGCGCTGCACGGCGCCTATATCGAGGACACGATCTCCAGCCAGCTGACCGACGAGATCATGCGCGCCCGCTATGACGAGGAGATCGCCGGCATCGAGCCGACCAACGAGATCCGGGCCCGCCATATCATTGTCGAGAGCGAGGAGGAGGCTGCCGCCATCATCGCCCAGCTCGACGAAGGCGGCGATTTCGAGGAGCTGGCGCGCGAGCATTCGCAGGACGGCGCGGCCGCCCAGGGCGGCGACCTCGGCTACTTCGCCCGTGGCCAGATGGTGCCCGAGTTCGAGGAGGCCGCCTTCGCGCTCGAGGTCGGCGCCTATTCGAGCGAGCCGGTCGAGACGCAGTTCGGCTGGCACGTCATCCAGCTCGTCGACCGCCGCACGCAGACGCCGCCGTCCTTCGATCAGGTGCGGGCGCAGCTGCGCTCGCTGATGCTGCGCGAGCTCTATTTCGACACGGTGTCGAACCTGCGCGAGGCGGCCGCGATCGAGATTTCGGATCCCGCCCTCTCCGAAGCCGTCGATGCGCTCGAAGCCGGCGAAGCTGCCGACGACGAGCTGCCGGCCGGCGAAGAACCCGCCGCCGAGTAGAAGCCGCCCCGCCATGTCCGCGCCGACAGCCGTCTCTCCGCTCGCCCCGAAGGAACTGCCCCGCGCGCCCGCCATCGCCGGCGTGCGCATCGCAACCGCCGAGGCGGGGATCAAGTACCGCAACCGCACCGACCTCATGGTCATGACCTTCGACGAGGGCACCGAGGTCGCCGGCGTGTTCACGCGGTCGCGCTGCCCCTCCGCCGCGGTCGACATGTGCCGCGCCAACCTTCCCGGCGGCCGGGCGCGGGTGCTGGTCGTGAATTCCGGGAATGCCAACGCCTTCACCGGCCGCAAGGGCCGTGAGTCGACGCAGATGACGGCCGAGGCGGCGGCCGCCGCCGCCGGCTGCGCGCCGGGCGAGGTGTTCCTGGCCTCGACCGGCGTGATCGGCGAGCCGCTTGACGCGTCACGCTTCTCCCACCTGCTCGGGGATCTCGCCCGGCAGGGCGTCGCCGACGCCTGGGTCGACGCCGCGCGCGCCATCATGACGACCGACACCTACCCGAAGCTCGCTTCCGAGCGTTGCCTTCTCGGCGAGACGGAGGTCGTAATCAACGGCATCGCCAAGGGTGCCGGCATGATCGCGCCCGACATGGCGACGATGCTGTCCTTCGTCGCGACCGACGCACCGATCGCCGCGCCCGCGCTGCAGCAGCTGCTCTCCGAGGCGGTCGGCGGGACCTTCAACGCCATCACCGTCGACAGCGACACCTCGACCAGCGACACGCTGCTCCTCTTCGCGACCGGCGCGGCCGCGGCCCATGGCGCGCCGCGCGTGGAGGCGGCCGGCGACCGGCTTCTCGCGCCCTTCCGCGAGGCGCTGACGCGGCTCCTCAGGAACCTCGCGCTGCAGGTGGTGCGCGACGGGGAGGGGGCGCGCAAGCAGATCGAGATCAACGTGACGGGCGCCGAGTCCGACGCCTCCGCGCGCCGTATCGCGCTGTCGATCGCCAACTCGCCTCTCGTCAAGACCGCCGTCGCCGGCGAGGACGCCAATTGGGGCCGCGTCGTCATGGCGGTCGGAAAGGCGGGCGAGCCGGCGGAGCGCGATCTCCTGTCGATCTGGTTCGGCGATATCCGCGTCGCCCGCGAGGGCGAGCGCGACCCCGCCTATTCGGAAGAGGCGACCTCGGCCTATATGCGCCGCGACGAGATCGCGATCCGTGTCGATATCGGGCTGGGCAGCGGCGCCGCCACCGTCTGGACCTGCGACCTCACGAAGGAGTATGTGGCGATCAATGGCGACTACCGGAGCTGACGAACCTCCCGCTGCCGGACGGACCGCTCTGCCGGCGGCCGTGGAGCTGGCGGTCGTCCGGCGGTTCGAGGCGGCCGGCTTCCGCGCCTGGCCGGCCGCCTCCACCCACTATGACGGCACCTGGGCTATCCGGCTCACGGCCGGCCATTCGGCCCGTCGCCTCAACTCGGTGAACCCCCTCGATCCCGGCGACGATTCGAACCTCCTGGAGCGCATGGCGCGCGCCGAGCGCCGCTTCGCCGCATACGGACGGCCGCTCACCTTCCGCATGTCGCCTTTGTCCGGCAATGCCGTCACGGCACTGCTCGACGAGGGCGACTGGTGCCATGCCGGCCACTCGCTGGTGATGCGCGTCGATCTCGGCGAGGAGATGCTCGAGAACGCGCTGACGCAGATCCCGCTCAAGGACATGAACCGCTTCATCAACGCGTCGATCGCCATCGGCAGCCTGAAGCCCGCCCTGCGGCCGGGCCTGTCGGAGCTGATCAGCTCGATCCAGCCGGAAGTCGGGCTGTTCGTGGTTGAGGATCGCGGGCGCCCGGTCTCGACGGTGGTCTGCGTGCAGGACGGCGTGCTTGCCGGGCTGTTCGAAATCGCCACAGACGAGAAGATGCGCGGCCGTGGCTATGGCCGCCGCGCGATCCTGTCGGCGCTCAAATGGGCCCATTCGCGCGGCGCGCGCCAGGGCTGGCTGCAGGTCGAGGCCGACAACGCGACCGCCGTCGGCCTCTACGAGTCGCTCGGCTTCCGCGCGCTCTACGGCTATCACTACCGCCAGCCGCGGCTGAAGGAGCGGCCTTGAACGCCGAAACGAAGCCGATCCTGCTCGTCGCGGCTTGCGCGCTGCTCGACGCGGACGGCCGCGTCCTCATCGCGCAGCGGCCCGAGGGCAAGCAGATGGCGGGGCTGTGGGAGTTCCCGGGCGGCAAGGTGGAGCAGGGCGAAACGCCCGAAGACACCGTCATCCGCGAGCTCGCCGAGGAACTCGGCATTGAGACGAAGAAGGCCTGCCTCGCGCCGCTCACCTTCGCCAGCCACGCCTATGAAAACTTCCATCTCGTCATGCCGCTCTTCGTCTGCCGCCGCTTCTGGGGCACCCCAGAGCCGCGCGAGGGGCAGCAGGTGAAGTGGGTCCGGCCCCAGCGGCTGCGCGACTATCCGATGCCCCCGGCAGACGAGCCGCTAGTCGCCTTCCTCATCGACCTCCATTGATCGGCGCGGTATCGTTAACCGATCCTTCAGCCTGTCGTGAAAATGTGAGCGAACGCTTCTCAAGGGGGCGCGCCGCTTCGGGGGACGAGAGGGATGTCGACGCAGGACGATTGGGACAAGGTCCCGACCAGTGGGCCGTTGTCAGCCGGCGGTCTGGGCGCCGTCCGCGTCGCCGCGATCTTCGGGGCGGCGGCGGTCGCAATCGCCCTGATCGCCGTGCCCCTCGCCGAGCGCATCGGCGGCAGCCGGCAGGCGGGCCACGTAGGCATCGACCGCTTCACCACCGGCACGACCGGCTACCGCGGCACCTATACCGAGCGCCGCAGCGTGCTCCAGCCGACGCCGCATTCGGTCTGCGTGATCCGCGACAACGGCCGGCGCAGCGGCGACTGCTGACGCAGCCCCATTAGCGATCCGGCAACCGTATCGCTTAACGCTTTCTCATTGAGGCGGCGCTAGTCTGGGCAAATCCAGAACCGGACCCGCCGCAATGTTCATTCGCTACCTGAAGGACGAGAGTGGGGCCACCGCCGTCGAATACGGCCTGATCGTGGCCGTCCTGTCGCTGGTTATCGTCGCCAGCTTCCAGGAGGCGAGCGAGGCGATCGCCTACCTCCTGGGGCACCCCGAGGGCGTTCTCCAGAACACCATCAACAACTAGGTTTCGTTCCGCCCGGCCGCCTTCAGCGCGTCGGCGAGCGACATCTTCGCGCTGCCCGGCGCGAGCGGCCTCCGCTGGCTCTCGGCCGGCGCCCAGCCCGACATCCAGATGGTGTTGAAGGCGGCGCGGATGCGCCCGTCGCGATCCGCATGGCGCGCCGCGTAGAGTTCCGCCGCCCGCACGAAGAGCCGCCGCGTGGCGGACTTCCTGCTCCGCCGTGCGAGGCTGTTCGTCGCCCCCATCGCGCGCAGATCGCGCATCAGCGCGAACATGTCGTCGTAGCGCACGACCGCCTCGTCCACGTCCGTCACCGGCAGGGCGAAGCCCGCGCGCTGCAGCAGCGCGCCGGCCTCGCGGATGTCGATGAAGGGGAGGACGCGCGGGCTCGCGCCGCCGGAAATCTCCGCCTCGGCGGCGAGCAGGCTCTCGCGAAGGGCGCCGAGCGTGCCGGCGCCGGCGAGGCAGGCGAGGAACAGGCCGTCGGGCTTCAGCGCGCGCCGGATCTGCACCAGCGTTCCCGGCACGTCGTTGATCTCGTGGAGGCCATGGAGCGAGACGACGAGGTCGAGGCTGCCCGGAGCGAGCGGCAGCGCCTCGTCGCGCGCCGGCAGCGCCTCGTCCGGCGCCAGGCCGAGGCGCGCATCCTCGACGCGCAGCACCTCGTCGACCTTGCCCGAGCGCAGCAGGGCCTCGCCTACGGCCGGGTCGGTCGAATAGACGCTCGCCGCCTTCGGGAACCGGCGGTCGACGGCCGCCAGCCTGTCGCCCAGCTCCTCCAGCGCCCGCTCGAGAAGAAACCGCGCCGGCTCGGGAAGCCGCATCGCCCGAAGCTTGGCTTTGGCGGCGAAAGTTCCGTCGATGATCGTTTCCATGGCTGTGATATGGTGCCCGTGCGGGGGTTGTCCCATGGCCGATCCAGGCTCGTCGATCAAGCAGGCTTTGCGCGCGGCGCTTCGCTGGCCGGCGGGCGTCCTCTTCCCGCCCGTCTGCGCCGGCTGCCGCCGCCAGGTGGTGGAGCCCGGCACGCTGTGCGGCCGCTGCTGGCCGCGCCTCAAGCTCCTCGAGCGGCCGTGGTGCGAGGTGATGGGCACACCCTTCGCCTACGAGATGGGCGAGGGCATCCTGTCGGCTGCGGCGATCGCCGATCCGCCGCCCTTCGCCCGGGCGCGTGCCGCCGTCGCCTATTCCGACGTGGCGCGGCGCATGGTCCAGAACCTGAAGTTTCGCGACCGCACGGATCTTGCGCCCTGGATGGCCCGGTGGATGGCACGCGCCGGCGGCGAGCTCATCGCCGATGCCGACGTGATCGTGCCGATCCCGCTCCATCGGCGGCGTTTCTTCACCCGCGGCTTCAACCAGGCGGCCGAGCTCGCGCGGGCGCTGTCGGAGCGCTCCGGCCTGCCCTGCGCGCCCGAGGCGCTGATCCGCTCGAAGCCGACGCGACAGCAGGTCGGGCTCGGCCAGAAGGAGCGGCAGGCAAATGTCCGCGGCGCCTTCAAGGTGCCGGAGGCGGCCGAGATCGCGGTCAAGGGACGGCGCGTGCTGGTGGTCGACGACGTCTTCACGACCGGGGCGACCGTCTCCTCCGCGGCGCGGGCGTTGAAGCGGGGAGGAGCGGCCGAAGTCGACGTCCTGACCTTCGCCAGGGTGCTGCCGGGGGACTTTCAGGAAGCAGTGGCGGCCTCTATATAGGCCGCAAAGAAGCTGCGGAACAGTCGGATGCCCGAAGTCACCATCTATACGCGCATGATGTGCGGCTATTGCGCGGCGGCCAAGCGGCTGCTCGAGCGCAAGGGCGTCGCCTATGTGGAGCACGATGCCAGTTTCTCTCTCGACCTTCGGCAGGAGATGATCCAGAAGGCCGGCGGTCGCTCGACCTTCCCGCAGATATTCGTCGGCGACCGGCATATCGGCGGCTCCGATGAGCTCCACGCGCTCGACCGCAGCGGCCAGCTCGACGGGCTTCTCCAGGGAGGCGAGGCGGCATGAGCGCGGCCATCGTCGCGGCCGTCCAGATGCGCTCGGGCACCAGCCTGGAGCGCAATGTCGAGGATTTCGCCGGGCTCGTTCGCGAGGCGGCGGGCAAGGGCGCGACCTATGTCCAGACGCCCGAGATGACCGGCCTGCTCGTGCGCGACAAGGCGGCGCTGATGGCCGCGATCGCACCGGAGGATCGCGATCCCGTGGCCGCCAGGGCATCCGAGCTGGCGCGGGATCTGCGCATCTTCGTCCATGTCGGCTCGACGGCGATCGCGCGCGCCGACGGCAAGGTGGCGAACCGCGCCTTCATCTTCGGCCCCGACGGCTCCCGTCTTGCCAGCTACGACAAGATCCACATGTTCGACGTCGACCTCGACAATGGCGAGAGCTGGCGCGAATCGGCGACCTACGAGCCGGGCCGCTGCACGATGGTGGTCGACCTTCCCTTCGCGCGGCTCGGCATGGCGGTCTGCTACGATCTGCGCTTTCCGCAGCTCTTCCGGGCGCAGGCGCTCGCGGGCGCCGAGGTTCTGACGATGCCCGCCGCCTTCACCCGCCAGACGGGCGAGGCGCACTGGCACGTGCTGATCCGGGCCCGGGCGATCGAGAACGGCGCCTTCGCCATCGCCGCCGCGCAGGGCGGGCGCCACGAGGACGGGCGCGAAACCTTCGGCCATTCGATGATCGTCGATCCGTGGGGCAGGGTGCTGGCCGAGGCGGACCACGACGAGCCGGCGGTGATCGTCGCCGAGATCGACCGCGCGGCATCTGGCGACGCACGGCGCAAGGTGCCGAACCTGAAGAACGCGCGCGAGTTCGAGGTCGAGACCGCCGCCGCGCAGGTGCAGCCGGCCAGGCAGGCCTCATGATCCGCTTCTCGCTCGCCTGCGACAACGGGCATGATTTCGACGGCTGGTTCCGCAATGGCGAGGACTTCGAGACGCAGAAGAAGCGGGGCCTCGTCTCCTGCCCGACCTGCCAGTCCTCGAGGGTGGACAAGGCGCTGATGGCGCCTGCGGTCGCCACGGCGCGGAAGTCGGAGAAGGTCGCCATGGCCGCCACCGACATGCAGCGCCAGATGATGGCGAAGCTGCGCGAGATGGCGCAGAAGGTGCGCGAGAACGCCGACTATGTCGGCGACAAATTCGCCGAGGAGGCGCGCAAGATCCATTTCGGCGAGACCGAGGCGCGCGGCATCTATGGCGAGGCGACGACCGACGAGGCGCGCGCGCTGGTTGAGGACGGCGTCGAGATCATGCCGCTCCCGCTGCTGCCAGAGGATCACCACTGAACCCGTCGCCGCGACGCGACGGGTCTGCGCGGCTGCTCGCCGGCCCGGCCTGGAACTCGGCGCCGGTGTTGCTTCTGGTCACCGGCGCGCTGTTCGGGCTGACGCTTCCCTTCTCCAAGATGGCGACGGGTGCCGGCGTTGCTCCGCTCGCCTGGGCCTTCCTCGTCTCCTTCGGCGCCGGCGCGCTCCTCCTGGTCGCCCTCGCCGCCACCGGCCGCCTCAGCGTCCCGGACGCGCACAGGCTGCGCTATTTCGCCATCGCCGGGACCATCTCCTACGCCCTGCCCAACATCCTGCTCTTCTCGGCGATCCCGCATCTCGGCGCCGGCTATGCCGGCATCATGTTCACTCTGTCGCCCGTCATCACGCTCGTGCTGTCGATCCTGCTCGGCGTCCGCAAGCCTAACCTGCTCGGCATCGCCGGCATCGCTGTCGGTTTCGCCGGGGCGCTCCTGGTCGCCACGACGCGCGGCGAGGCGGGCCGGCCGGCCGACACGATCTGGATCGTCGTCGGCCTCCTCGTTCCCCTCCTCGTCGCCTGCGGCAACATCTACCGCACCTGGGACTGGCCGAAGGAGGGCGGGCCGATCGAGCTTGCCGTCGGCAGCCATCTCGCGGCCGCAATCCTCGTGCTGGCCGTCATGGCGGCGACGGGCACCATATCCGGCCTCGGCGCAATCGCTTCGGTGCCCGGACTGGCGCTCGCTCAGGCGCTCTCCTCGGCGGCGATGTTCGCCTTCTTCTTCCGGCTGCAGGAAGTGGGCGGCCCGGTCTATCTCAGCCAGATCGGCTATGTGGGTGCCGCCGTCGCGCTCGTCTCCGGCACGCTCTTCCTCGGCGAGAGCTACGCCCTCGCAACCTGGGCGGGCGCGGCGATCATCGTCGTCGGCGTCGTCATGACGACGAAGGCGCAGTCGCAGGCCTAGCTCCTGCGCCCTCTGCCTTGCGCAGCGACGCCGGCGCGGCGTTGCGCCAGGCCGCCGTGAGCAGGCTCGTCAGCATCGCCTCGTCGCATTGGTGAAGCGCGACCTCGGTCCAGCCCTGGCGGCCCCAGCCGCCCTTGACCGGCCGCAATTTGTCCGGCTCCGCCCCGACGAGCGCCTCCTGCTCGTCCGGCGTCAGCTTGACGACGGCCAGGTCGTCCGCCGGCAGCGTGGCGAAGATGCGGTTGCGGACGCGAAAGTCCGCCTTGCCGAAATGCGACTTCTCCTCCGCCTCCGGCAGGGAGAGGGCGATGCGGCGGAGATCGGCGGAATCCATGATGGCACCCGTGAATGACGGCGCGGCCCGGTCGACCGCCCGCGAACCATGCCCTTTGCCAAAGCCGCCGGCTTGAAGAAATGTCACCCCGGATCGTTCAGGACCACCTGCGCGCCAACCTTCTCCGCCAGCACCATGTAATTCACGTCCATGTCGCGCGAGCGTTGCCAGCGGTCGGCGAGCGGGTTGTAGGTCACGCCGGTGCGGTCGATCACCGCCATGCCGGCCGCCGTCAATGCCTTCTCGAGCTCGTCGGGCCGCACCAGCTTGCCGTACTGATGCGTGCCGCGCGGCAGCCAGCGGAGCACGTATTCGGCGCCTACGATTGCGAGCCCCAGCGCCTTCAGCGTGCGGTTGATCGTGGCGACGAACATGATGCCGTCCGGCCGCACCATCTCGGCGCATTTGGCGACGAAGAAGTCGACGTCGGCGACGTGCTCGACGACCTCCATGTTCAAGACCACGTCGAAGGTCTCGCCGGCATCGGCCAGTTCCTCGGCGGTGCCGGCGCGGTAGTCGACGCTGACCTTGCTCTCGGCGGCGTGGAGCCGCGCCACCTCGATATTGGTCTCGGAGGCGTCGACGCCGACCACCTCGGCGCCGAGCCGCGCCATCGGCTCACAGAGCAGCCCGCCGCCGCAGCCGATGTCGAGGATGCGCAGCCCCTCGAAAGGCTTGGCGCCGCGCGGGTCGCGGCCGAACCTTGCTGCGATCTGGTCGCGGATATAGGCGAGCCGCACGGGGTTGAACTTGTGCAGCGGGCGGAACTTGCCGCTCGGGTTCCACCACTCGGCGGCCAGCGCCGAAAAGCGCTCCACCTCGTGCTCGTCGATGGTCGTTCGTCGGGCCTCGGCCATCTCAGCTCTCCTCTCCTCCGCGGGCAATGAAGTCGGGCGCGCGGGCCGTCATGTCAAGCGGGCTTCCGTTGGCGTGGGCGGTCCCCCGGCGCCGGCGGGCGCTCCATGCGCCCTTGCGCTTTCCTCAAGTCTGTGGATTTGCTGGCCGGAGGAGGAGCCGAAATCATGAGCATCGAGATCTGGTTCGCATTCGCGCTCGCCTCGGCGGTGCTGGTCGCCATCCCCGGGCCGACCGTCATCCTCGTCATCTCCTATTCGCTCGCTCACGGCAAAGCGGCGGCGCGGGCGAGCGTGGCGGGCGTCGGCCTCGGCGACTTCACCGCCATGACGGCGTCGCTCCTCGGGCTCGGCGCGCTGCTTTCGGCCTCGGCCTTCGCCTTCGACATCCTGCGCTGGGCGGGCGCGGCCTATCTCGTCTGGCTCGGGATCAAGCTGTGGCGGGCGCCGGTCGCCGCGCCGGAGGACGGCGTCGATCTCGCGCCGCCGCGCGCATCGCGCATCTTCGCCCATGCCTGGCTGGTGACGGCGCTCAACCCGAAGAGCATCGTCTTCTTCGTCGCCTTCCTGCCGCAGTTCCTCGATCCCTCACGCCCGCTCGCGCTTCAGATGGCGGTGATGGAAGCGACCTTCCTGGCGCTCGCGATCCTCAATGCCGCGCTCTATGCCTGGGTCGCGGGCAGGGCGCGCGAGCGCATCCGCCGGCCGTCGGTCAGGCTCATCGTCAACCGCATCGGCGGCTCGATGATGATCGCGGCCGGCATGCTGGCGCTCGCCTGGCGCAGGGCCGCCGCCTGAGCCGCTTGCTTGCGGAGACGGTGCGATGCCGCTATGAGGCGCGCATCCGCCCCGGCCGGCCGTGGCGGCAGTTCACCGGGTAAGCTCTCCACCCCAATCCAAGGGCCACAGGCGGCATGGCGCGCATCGTGATGAAGTTCGGCGGGACTTCCGTCGCCGATATCGATCGCATTCGCAACGTCGCGCGGCACGTCAAGCGCGAGGTCGAAGCCGGCCACGAGGTGGCGGTCGTCGTCTCGGCCATGGCGGGCAAGACGAACGAGCTCGTCGCCTGGACGCGGCAGGCCTCGCCGATGCACGACGCGCGCGAATACGACACCGTCGTCGCCGCCGGCGAACAGATCACCTCCGGCCTGCTCGCCATCGCGCTGCAGGCGGAGGGCGTGCATGCCCGCTCCTGGCAGGGCTGGCAGATCCCGATCCGCACCGACAACGCCCATGGCGCGGCCCGCATCGCCGACATCGACCCGACGATCCTGCTCGAGCGCTTCGCGCAGGGCCAGGTCGCGGTGATCTCCGGCTTTCAGGGGGTGGGGCCCGACAACCGCATCGCGACCCTCGGCCGCGGCGGCTCCGACACCAGCGCCGTTGCGGTGGCAGCGGCGATCGGCGCCGACCGCTGCGACATCTATACCGACGTCGACGGCGTCTACACGACCGACCCGCGCATCGAGCCCAAGGCGCGCCGGCTGCCGAAGATCTCCTTCGAGGAGATGCTGGAGATGGCCTCGCTCGGCGCCAAGGTGCTGCAGGTGCGCTCGGTCGAGCTTGCCATGGTCCACAAGGTGCGCACCTTCGTGCGCTCCTCCTTCGACGACCCGGACGCGCCGGGGATGTCGGACGCGGGCAACTGGCGCGGAACCCTGATTTGCGACGAGGACGAGATCGTGGAACAGCAGGTCGTTACCGGCATCGCCTACGCCAAGGACGAGGCCCAGATTTCGCTCCGGCGGGTGGCCGACAGGCCCGGCGTCGCCGCCGGCATCTTCGGCCCGCTGGCCGAGGCCAACATCAATGTCGACATGATCGTCCAGAACATCTCCGAGGACGGCTCGCGCACCGACATGACCTTCACCGTCCCCTCGGGCGACCTCGACAAGGCGCTTGCCGTGCTCGACAGGGCGCGCAACGAGATCGGCTTCGACGTCGTCCAGCACGACCAGGGCATGGCCAAGGTCTCCGTCATCGGCATCGGCATGCGCAGCCACGCCGGCGTCGCGGCCACGGCCTTCAGGGCGCTCGCCGAGAAGGGCATCAATATCCGCGCCATCACGACGTCGGAGATCAAGATCTCGATCCTCATCGACGGCGCCTATACCGAGCTCGCCGTGCGGACTTTGCATTCGGTTTACGGCCTCGATAAGCAGTAAGGACTGCCGGGGGCGCAGCCGGCGGCGGTTCCGCAAGCGCGCGCCGCCTCGATCCATTGGGAAGCGAGCCTGATGCGGGCAATGGCCGGGCATATCTGCAGGAGCGGTTCCTTCCGCTGCGGAGGGAACGGGCGAATCGCGTTCTCAGGGAGGCGCGCGTGAGCCCGACCCCGCTCAAGTTCGGCGCAATGGGGCCGCGGGTGCTCCTCAAGCGGCTGCGCGAGCTGATGGCCGAAGCGCTCGACCCGCAGGAGCGGCTCGACCGGATCGTGCGCGAGATCGCGCAGAACATGGTTGCCGAGGTGTGCTCGCTCTACGTGCTGCGCGCCGACCGGGTGCTCGAGCTCTACGCCACCGAAGGTCTCAACCCGGGCTCCGTCCACCTGGCGCAGCTGAAGCTGGGCGAGGGCCTGGTCGGCACGATCGCCGCCAGCGCCAGGCCGCTCAACCTGCCTGACGCGCAGAACCACCCCGCTTTCGCCTATCTCCCGGAGACGGGCGAGGAGATCTACCATTCCTTCCTCGGCGTGCCGGTTTTGCGCGCGGGCCGCACGCTCGGCGTCCTCGTCGTCCAGAACCGCACCATGCGCCAGTACCGCGAGGAAGAGCTGGAGGCGCTCGAGACCATCGCCATGGTGCTCGCGGAGATGATCGCCTCCGGCGATCTCTCCAGGCTGACGCGGCCGGGCCTCGAGCTCGACCTGACGCGCCCGGTCAGCTTCTCCGGCCTCGCCTTCAATGACGGAATCGGCCTGGGCCATGTCGTCCTGCACGAGCCGCGCATCGTCGTCACCAACCTCTTCAACGAGGACAGCGAGGCCGAGCTCGGCCGGCTCGAGAGTGCTCTGGGCTCGCTAAGGCTCTCGATCGACGACATGCTGTCGCGGCGCGAGGTCGCCTTCGACGGCGAGCACCGCGAGGTGCTCGAAGCCTACCGCATGTTCGCCAACGATCGCGGCTGGGTGCGGCGGCTGGAGGAGGCGATCCGCAACGGCCTCACTGCCGAAGCGGCGGTCGAGAAGGTGCAGAGCGACATGCGCGCGCGCATGATGCACATGACGGATCCCTATCTGCGCGAGCGGATGAGCGACTTCGACGATCTCGCCAACCGCCTCTTGCGCCTGCTGCTCGGCCGCGGCGCCGACACGATGGCCGACATGCTGCCGCGCGACGCGATCGTCGTCGCGCGCTCGATGGGCGCGGCGGAGCTCCTCGACTATCCGCGCGAGCGCCTGCGCGGCCTGGTGCTGGAGGAAGGCGCGATCACCAGCCACGTCGTCATCGTGGCCCGCGCCATGGGCATCCCGGTCACCGGGCAGATGAAGGGCGCCGTCTCCATGTCGGAGAATGGCGACGCGATCATCGTCGACGGCGACGAGGGCTTCGCGCATCTGCGGCCGCAGCCCGATGTCGAAGCCGCCTATGCCGAGAAGGTCCGCTTCCGCGCCCGGCGGCAGGAGCTCTACCGCACGCTGCGCGACGAGCCCGCCGAGACGCTGGACGGTGTCCCGGTCGAGCTGATGATGAATGCGGGCCTCGCTGTCGACCTGCCGCAGCTCGCCGAATCGGGCGCGGCCGGCATCGGGCTGTTCCGCACCGAGCTCCAGTTCATGGTCGTCTCGACCTTCCCGCGGGCCGAAGCGCAGGAGAAGCTCTACCGCGAGGTGCTCAACGCGGCCGGAGACCGGCCCGTCACCTTCCGGACCATCGATATCGGCGGCGACAAGGTCCTTCCCTATTTCAAGGACGCGGGACCGGAGGAGAACCCGGCGCTCGGCTGGCGCGCGATCCGGCTCGCGCTCGACCGTCCGGCGCTGCTCAGGACGCAGATGCGGGCGCTCCTGAAAGCTGCCGCCGGTCGCGAGCTGAGGCTCATGCTGCCGATGGTGACGGAACTTTCCGAGATCGCGGCGGCGCGAAAGATCCTCGAGCGCGAGGTCAGGCACCTGTCGCGCTTCGCCCATCATCTGCCGACGCGCCTGCAGCTCGGCGCCATGATCGAGGTGCCGGCGCTGCTCTGGCAGCTGGACGAGCTGATGGCGGCGGTCGACTTCGTCTCCGTCGGCTCGAACGACCTGTTCCAGTTCGTCGTGGCGACCGATCGCGGCAACACACAGCTCGCCGGCCGGTTCGACCCGATCTCGGTTCCGTTCCTGCGGCTCCTGCGGCAGATCGCGCGGGCGGGCGCGGCGTCCGGCACGCCGGTCACCCTGTGCGGCGAGCTCGCCGGCCGCACTGTCTCGGCGATGGCGCTGCTCGGCGTCGGCTATCGCTCGATCTCGATGTCGGCGGCGGCGATCGGCCCCGTGAAGGCGATGCTGAGGGAACTCCCGCTCGCCGAGCTTACAAAGCTGATGGACGAGATGCTTGCGGGAAGCGCCGCGAGTTGCGACATACGCGCCGCATTGCGAGCCTTCGCCGAAGAACATCGTATTCCGCTTTGAAACGCCCGATATGACCATCGAACTCCCCCGCGAGCGCATGGACCAGGTGCTGAAACGCTTCCAGATGCTGGAGGCGCAGATGGCGGCCGGGCCGGAGCCGGACAAGTATGTGCGGCTCGCGTCGGAATATTCCGAGCTGCAGGAAATGGTCGCGAGAATCAAGGCGCTCAAGGCCGCGGAGGACGAGCGGGCCAGCCTCGAGGCGATGCTCGAGGATCGCTCGACCGATGCAGAGATGCGCGAGCTCGCGGAAGCCGACCTGCCCGAGGTCGAGGAACGGATCGAGGCGCTCAAGGGCGAGATCCAGATCCTGCTCCTGCCGAAGGACGCGGCCGACGAGCGCAGCGCCATCCTCGAGATCAGGGCCGGAACCGGCGGCGACGAGGCGGCGCTCTTCGCCGGCGACCTCTTCCGCATGTACGAGCGCTTCGCCGCCGCCCATGGCTGGAAGGTGGAGGTGGTCTCGGCGAGCGAAGGCGACGCCGGAGGCTACAAGGAGATCATCGCCAGCGTCTCCGGCCGCGGCGTCTTCGCCAGGCTCAAGTTCGAATCGGGCGTCCACCGCGTTCAGCGCGTCCCGGAGACGGAGGCTGGCGGCCGCATCCACACTTCGGCCGCCACCGTCGCGGTGCTGCCCGAGGCAGAGGATGTGGACATCGAGATCAGGGCGGAAGACATCCGCATCGACACGATGCGCGCGTCGGGTGCGGGCGGACAGCATGTCAACACGACCGATTCCGCGGTCCGCATCACCCATCTGCCGACCGGCATCATGGTCGTCTCGGCCGAGAAGTCGCAGCACCAGAACCGCGCCCGGGCGATGCAGATCCTGCGGGCACGGCTCTACGACATGGAGCGCGAGCGCGCCGCCGACGAGCGCTCGGAGGCGCGGCGGCTCCAGGTCGGCTCGGGCGACCGGTCCGAGCGGATCCGCACCTACAATTTCCCGCAGGGGCGCGTTACCGACCACCGCATCAACCTGACCCTCTACAAGCTCGACCGCGTCATGGAGGGGGAACTCGGCGAGATCGTCGACGCGCTGATATCGGACCACCAGTCGAAGCTTCTCGCCGCCATGGACGATGGCTGACGCCTTCTCATCGGCCTCGACGCTTGCCGCGATCCATGCCACGGCGCGTAGGCAACTCGAGGCCGCAGGGCTCTCCGAAGCCGCGCTCGACGCAAGGCTGCTGGTCGAGCATTTCACCGGCACGGACAGGACCGCGGCGATCGTCTCGCCCGATCGGATGATCGACGGCGCAGCGATCGCCGCCCTGACCGCCGCCCTCGCGCGCCGGCTCGCCGGCGAGCCCGTCCACCGCATCATCGGACGACGCGCCTTCCATGGCGTCGAGCTTCTCCTGTCGCCGGCGACGCTCGATCCGCGGCCGGACACAGAGGCGCTGGTCGATCTGGCGCTCGACGAATTGCGGCGGATGGCGCCGGCCGCCCCGCGCATCCTCGATCTCGGCACCGGAACCGGCGCCGTCGCTATCGCGCTCCTCGCCGCGCTGCCGTCCGCGCAGGCGGTTGCGACCGATATCTCGCCCGGCGCCCTTGAAATCGCGGCCCGGAATGCCGACATGAACAGGGTGAGCAGCCGCTTCCGCGCGGTTCGCGCGGATTGGCTCGACGGGCTTGATGGACGTTTTCATGCGATCGTCTCAAACCCGCCCTATATTCGAAGCAATGACGTCGAGGGACTCGAGCGCGAGGTGAGGGATTTTGATCCGCGCGCGGCTCTGGACGGCGGAGCCGATGGGCTGGACGCCTATCGCAGGATCGCCGCCGGCGCGGCCAGCCATCTCGATGCGGACGGGTTCGTCGCCGTCGAGATCGGTCACGATCAGGCAGCCGATGTCGGCACGCTGTTCGCCGGTTGCGGGATGCGGCTTGAGCGGACAGGCAGGGACCTCGCCGGCCATGCGAGGGCGCTCCTGTTCAGGCCGGCATAGCGCGGGAAGCCGCGGCAAAAAGGGCTTGGCAACGGAATCGAATGCGGCTACGTTCCGGGCACCGGATGAGACGAAGCAGGCAGTGCCGTTATCGAATTCGGTTCCCAAGGAACGTACTGCCTTCTCGCGAGAGCGATGCCGAGCTTCGTGCGGGGTTCACCCGGCAAGTGATACGAGACAAGACAGGATCTGATTTGGCGAAGCGCATGAGCGCGACAGGCGCCAGTCCCGGTGCAGGGATGACGGCATGATGCCGCTCCCCCGGTGCATCGCACCTTTCCAAGCGAAGAGATGAGTATGAGGCCACAGCAGAACAGGCGCATGCGCGGTCGCGGCGGCGGCGGTAACAACAATAACAACAACAGCAATCGCAAGGGACCCAATCCGCTCACCCGCAGCTACGAGAGCAACGGGCCGGATGTGAAGATCCGCGGCACCGCCCAGCAGATCGCCGAGAAGTACACGACGCTGGCGCGAGACGCCCAGTCGAGCGGCGACCGCGTGATGGCCGAGAACTATCTCCAGCACGCCGAGCACTACAACCGCATCATCGCGGCCGCGCAGGCGCAGATGCCCAACCAGCAGCCCCGGCCGCGCGACGACGAGGACGACGAGGACGAGGATCGCGAGATGCAGCCGGGCTTCGGCGGCGGCGAGCAGCCCTCCCAGTCCTTCAACGGCAACGGCGCCCACCCCCGCAACGACCAGCCCCGCGGCGACCGCGGCGAGCAGCCCCGCAACGAGCAGCGGAATGACCGCGGCGATCGCAACGAACAGTCCAGGCACGAGCAGGCGCGCGCCGAGCAGGAGCCGCAGCCGGTCATCGAGGGCACGCCCGCCGAGGTCGCGCTGGAGCAGGGCGAGCTCGACACCGGCTCGGGCGGCGCTCAGGCGAACGGCCCGGCGCAGGAAGCCGCGGATGGCGAGCAGCCGCCGCGCCGCGCCCGGCGCCCCCGGCGTCCGCGCAATCGCACGGAAGGCGAGGGCGAGAGCCAGCCGGCGGACGAGCCGGTCCCCGCCGCCTGATCCGCGGCAGGTCGAGATCGAAAAGCGGCGGCGCCCTCGGCCCGCCGCTTTTTCTTTGCGCGTCGCCTGTCCCTCCCGACGCACCGGCCGCCCGCGCGCTCACGCGATCTTGAGGCCGGCCGGGCCCGTCACCATATCCCACGTCAAGTTGGACCTGCCACGGGATCGGGCGCTGGAGTTGATCCAGGTCATGGCCGATCGGGGGTCCGTCACCTAACTCCGATCCGGTGCCGCAAAGCGGGCCGGTGACGCCGAGGAGACGTGTTGATGAATATCGAGAAATATTCCGAGCGGGTGCGCGGCTTCATCCAGTCCGCCCAGACGCTCGCGCTGTCGCGCAATCACCAGCAGTTCACGCCCGAGCACCTGCTCAAGGTGCTGGTCGACGACGAGGAGGGCTTCGCCGCCTCGCTGATCGATCGTGCCGGCGGCCGCTCGCGCGATGTGAAGCTCGCCGTCGAGGCGGCGCTCGAGGCGCTGCCCAAGGTCGAGGGCGCAGGCGGCCAGCTCTACCTCGCCCAGCCGCTCGCCAAGGTCTTCACCACCGCGGAGGATCTGGCGAAGAAGGCGGGTGACTCCTTCGTGACCGTCGAGCGGCTCCTGACCGCCATGGCGATCGAGAAGTCGGCCAAGGCGGCCGACATCCTCGCCAAGGCCGGCGTCACGCCGCAGGCGCTCAACCGCGTCGTCGACGACATCCGCAAGGGCCGCACCGCAGATTCCGCCAGCGCGGAGCAGGGCTACGACGCGCTGAAGAAATACGCGCGCGACCTCACCGCGGACGCCCGTTCCGGCAAGCTCGACCCCGTGATCGGCCGGGACGACGAGATCCGCCGCACGATCCAGGTCCTGTCGCGGCGCACCAAGAACAACCCCGTCCTGATCGGGGAGCCGGGCGTCGGCAAGACCGCGATCGCCGAAGGCCTGGCGCTGCGCATCGTCAATGGCGACGTGCCGGAATCGCTCAAGGACAAGCAGCTGATGGCGCTCGACATGGGCGCCCTGATCGCCGGCGCGAAATATCGCGGCGAGTTCGAGGAGCGGCTGAAGGCGGTGCTGTCCGAGATCCAGTCGGCCTCCGGCGGCATCATCCTGTTCATCGACGAGATGCACACGCTCGTCGGAGCCGGCAAGGCCGAGGGCGCGATGGACGCCTCGAACCTCCTCAAGCCCGCGCTTGCCCGCGGCGAACTGCACTGCGTCGGCGCCACCACGCTCGACGAGTACCGCAAGCATGTCGAGAAGGACGCGGCCCTTGCCCGCCGCTTCCAGCCGGTCTTCGTGTCCGAGCCGACCGTCGAGGACACGGTCTCGATCCTGCGCGGGCTGAAGGAGAAGTACGAGCAGCACCACAAGGTGCGCATCTCCGATTCCGCGCTCGTCTCCGCCGCGGCGCTGTCCAACCGCTACATCACCGACCGCTTCCTGCCCGACAAGGCGATCGACCTCGTCGACGAGGCCGCGTCGCGGCTGAGGATGCAGGTCGATTCCAAGCCCGAGGCGCTGGACGAGGTCGACCGCCGCATCATGCAGCTCAAGATCGAGCGCGAGGCCCTGAAGCTCGAGAAGGACCAGGCCTCCCGCGACCGGCTCCAGAAGCTCGAGCAGGAGCTTGCCGGCCTCGAGGAGGAATCGGCGCGGCTGACCGCCACCTGGGCCTCCGAGAAGGACAAGCTCGGCCAGGCCGCCGACCTGAAGCGCCAGCTCGACGAGGCCCGCAACGAGCTCCAGATCGTTCAGCGCAAGGGCGAGTTCCAGCGCGCCGGCGAGCTCGCCTACGGCGTCATCCCCGAGCTCGAGCGCAAGCTGCAGGAGGCCGAGGCGCAGGACGGCGCGGGCTCGATGGTCGAGGAGACCGTCACGCCCGAGCACGTCGCCCACGTCGTCTCGCGCTGGACCGGCATCCCGGTCGACAAGATGCTCGAGGGCCAGCGCGAGAAGCTGCTCCGCATGGAGGACGAGATCGCCCGGCGCGTCGTCGGTCAGGGCGAGGCGGTGCAGGCGGTCTCCAAGGCCGTGCGCCGGGCGCGTGCGGGCCTGCAGGATCCCAACCGGCCGATCGGCTCGTTCATGTTCCTCGGCCCCACCGGCGTCGGCAAGACCGAGCTCACCAAGGCGCTCGCCGCGTTCCTGTTCGACGACGAGACGGCGATGGTGCGCATCGACATGTCGGAGTTCATGGAGAAGCACTCCGTCGCCCGCCTCATCGGCGCGCCTCCCGGCTATGTCGGCTATGAGGAGGGCGGGGCGCTGACCGAGGCCGTGCGCCGCCGGCCCTACCAGGTCGTGCTCTTCGACGAGATCGAGAAGGCGCATCCGGACGTCTTCAACGTGCTCCTCCAGGTGCTCGACGACGGCCGCCTGACCGACGGCCAGGGCCGCACGGTCGACTTCCGCAACACGCTGATCATCATGACGTCGAATCTCGGCTCCGAATATCTGGTCGCGCTCGCCGAGGACCAGGACGTCGACGCCGCACGCGACCAGGTCATGGGCGTCGTGCGCGCCTCGTTCCGGCCGGAGTTCCTGAACCGCGTCGACGAGATCATCCTGTTCCACCGGCTGCGCCGGCAGGACATGGGCGAGATCGTCAGGATCCAGCTCGGGCGCCTCGAAAAGCTGCTCGCCGACCGCAAGATCGAGCTCGACCTCGATGGCGAGGCGATCGAGTGGCTGGCGCAGAAGGGCTACGACCCCGCCTACGGCGCGCGGCCGCTCAAGCGCGTGATGCAGAAGGAGCTGCAGGATCCGCTCGCCGAGAAGATCCTGCAGGGCGACATCCTCGACGGCGCCTCCGTCAAGGTCACCGCCGGCTCCGACCGCCTCAACTTCCGCCCGCGCGCCGGCGCAGCGGAAGGCGAGGCCCAGGCGGCCGCGTGAGCGGCAAGGCGATGATCCAGTTGATCGTCGCCAGAGTCGAACGGGCGGGAGGGACCGCCGCCCCGTCAGGCGGCTTAGGCGCCCGTGTCGTGGCGGGAGTCCGCCCGCGCAGGAACGGGGCCGACCGCCGCCCTAGCCCACGCTCGCTTGCCGGGTCATTTCACCGACACCGTCCGGCCCGGTCAGAAAGCATCTCAGCACGACGCCGGCCAGTTCCTCGGCCGGCACCGGCCGGCTGAACAGGTAGCCCTGTCCGATATCGCAGCTCTCACCAAGCAGCAGGAGCCGCTGTCGCGGTTCCTCGATGCCCTCCGCCACCACCTCGATCCCCATCTGCTTGGCGAGCGAAATGACGCTGCGGACGATCGCCAGACTCCGCTCGTCCTCGCCTATCGTGCCGATGAAGCTGCGGTCTATCTTGATCTGATCCCAGGGGAACTGATGAAGGTAGGAAAGCGCCGAATAGCCTGTTCCGAAGTCGTCGAGCGCGATCCTGATGCCAGCGTCCTTCAGTCGCCGAAGTGCCGCGAACCCCCGCTCGCCGTCGCTCATGATCATTGATTCCGTCACCTCGAGCTTGAGCCGCTCCGGCGGCAGGCCATTGGTCCTCAGGAGCTCGATGATGTCGTCCACGGTGTTGCGGCGCTTGAGCTGGGCGACGGAGAGATTGACCGACATGGTGATCCAGTCGGGCAGGGAGAGCGCCTGCTCGCAGGCAGCCGCGAGGATCGTGCGGCCGAGCTGCGCGATCTTGCCCGACCCCTCGGCAAGCGGAATGAATTCGGCCGGCGATATCCATCCCCAGCGGGGATGGTGCCAGCGGGCCAATGCCTCCAGCCCCACCACGCGTCCCGAAGCGAGATCGACAAGGGGCTGGTAATGGGGCTTCACCTCCCCCTCGCGGAGAGCCGCCTCGAGCTCCCGCTCCAGATCGAGCTGGCGGGCGAACGCCTCGCGCATGGGGGCTGCGAACTCCAGGACCGTTCCCTTCCCGTCGGCCTTGGCCCTGGTCAGCGCAAGATCGGCATCGATGGGAAGGCGAGCGATGTCGACCTCGGTCCCGCTCGATACTGCGAGGCCGATCGTGGCATCGACGCTCACCAGAGCTCCGTTCACCTCGCATGGCACGCGCAGGAGATCACGCAATTGCCGCGCCGCCGGGGCGGCACGGTCCTCCGAAGGGAGGAAGAGGACGATGACGAACTCGTCGCCGCCGAAGCGCGAGACGATGTTTCTCTGGTCCCAGGTGAGCACGCGGTCGCTCAGTCGCGACCCGACGGACTTGAGAACCGCGTCACCCGCCGCGTGGCCCAGGCTGTCATTGATCGCCTTGAAGCCGTCGAGATCGAGGGCGAGGACCGCGACCGTCTCGTTCTGCGCGCGTTGGCCCTCGGCGGCCTTCTCGAGCCCGAAGTTGAACCCGATCCGGTTGGCAAGGCCCGTCAGCGGATCGTGCCGGGCGAGATGTTCGAACCGTGCGGCGCTTTCCCGCGTCCTCTGGTTGGCGAATCTGAGCGACCGGTTCTGCGCCGTGGTCAGCCCGACGAGCGCCAGGCCGAGTGCGAACAGTGAGACGATGAGGTGGCTTTGAATCGCTTGTTTTGCTCGCAGTTCCTCCCTTATCTCGGAGATGACCTTGATGCTTGCCGTGTAGGCATGTGTGCCGAGGCGATCGGCGAGCTTCTTGATCGTCTCCGCCTGGGCCGCCAGCCGTCCGGGATTCCACGGGTCCTCTTCCAGGTACGCGCCAAAGTCAGCTAATCGGTCAGTCAGTTCGGCAAACCGGGCCGCCGCCAGCTCGTCTCGGTCGAGGAACAGCCTGAAATCGCCGGCGCTCCAGATATTCATTCGGTTGCGGAAGATGTCATGGCTGAGCCGGAGTTCGTCGTGAGCGGCTGGATCGGCGTTCGGAACTGCGAGAGCCAGCGCATTCCGTGCGAGTTTCGCCGCTTCATGGCGCCCTTGGCTGCCGGACCAGGCGATGTCATAGCCCATGACGCGCTCGAGCACTTGGTCGGTGGCGTCAACGACGCGCGAAAAGAGGATGGCTGCGCAGCCGATGATGAGCACCAGCACCACCACCATCCAGCGGAAGTGCGCCAGGAAGCCCATGGCCCCGATCTCCCCTCCGGGTCCCTTACTCGATCTCTATGCTGCGGACCTGCCAGGCGGAGCGAGAGTAATAGATTTCGCTTTGAAGCTCGGGGTTGTCGTCATAAGGATAGATGATGAAGAACGGGCCCTTGTTGGCCACCTCCATGTACCGCCCATCCTGCTTGTAGGCCAGGATCGGCTCGAACCGCTCGAAATCTGACACGGGAATTTCTGTGGTGTAGTCGTTGAGGGCGACGACGACGGCCGTGGAGCCTGCCGCGCCGATGGCGTCCATCAGTCGGGTCATCGGTACGCCATCGAACGTCACCGCCCCGTCGTGCCACGGCGTCGTCGTGGTTATCTGCACCACTCCCAGCGCTTCGATCTCGGACCGCGTCATCAGGCGCTCGGCCTTGTCCCTGATCTCGCCGCCGACTGCGAGAACGGCCTCCGCAGCCATGGCGGGCGCCGCGCCGAGTGCCGCGGCGACAACGAAGCCGAAAAGCAAGAACTGAGACTTTGGACGCATTCCTCTCCCCCAAGGTTAGCCGACCCCCCGGTCTGCGTGCTGCAAGTCGTATCGTTCGGCAGTAAAGGCGGAGTGAATGCGGCGCGTATCGCTCCGCTTGGCCGCTTCCCGTGCGAAAGCCGTAACCGTCGCGGCTTCGCCCGAGACGCTATTGGGATTCTGGCGCGGCCGCCGCGCGCGACCTGTCGCTCGCCACACACGCCCGCCCGTGAACAGATTCCCTGTCCCTCCGCTCCCGCACCTTTGATTTCCCTACCCCTTTCCCCGCTAAAATTTTTTTTTGTCCACCACCCCCCGACCCCGCCGCAAACTGCGCCAGAGACCAACAGAGGCCCGCATGCACCACCACCAGACCATCGACGCGAACGGGAAGATGCTGCGACGGATCGCGGCGCTTCTTCTCGCGCTCGCCGGTCTGGCGGAGCGGGCGGCAGGGGGTTCCCGTCTGATCTGCCTTTTCGTGACATGGCTGCTCCGCCCCGGCGAGGCGATTGCCCTGGCCTATCTCGAGGATCTCATGGGTGCTCCCGGCCTCGCGGAGCCCTTGCCGCTCGGGCACGATGATGCCGCCGCCGATGCCCTTCGCCTTGCGGAGCGCTTCCGGTCGCTCGCCGCCGCATTCGCGACGCTGGCGGAGGATGCCCGCGCCTCGTGGCAGGCAGAACGGGCCAACCGCCTCTATGTCCTGCTGTCGGCACTGGCGGCGCAGGCGCCGCGCGCCGCCGATCCCGTCACCGTAACCCGGCTCGACAGTTCCTAAATCGCCGCGGCCGCATCGAATCGTCCGTCCCACCCGTGCGCGCCTCGTCGCGCAGGTAAATACCTGCGCTTGACATGCAGGTATTTACCTGCATATTATCCCTCACCAACCGAACGAGACCGATGGACGCGGACAAGGTTTTCAAGGCGCTGGGCGATCCGACCCGCAGGAAGCTGCTCGATCTCCTGGCCGAGCGGAACGGGCAGACGCTCGGCCAGCTCTGCGAGCATCTCGACATGGCCCGCCAGTCGGCGACGCAGCATCTCGGCATCCTGGAGGACGCCAACCTGGTGAGCACGGTGAGGCGCGGCCGCGAGAAGCTGCACTTCATCAACCCGGTGCCGCTTCACGAGGTCTACGAGCGGTGGGTGCGCAAGTTCGAACGTCAGCGGCTCAGCCTGCTGCACGACCTGAAGAAAGAGCTCGAAGGAGAGCAGGAATGACCGCAGAGAGAACCAGCTTCGTCTACGTGACCTACATCCGCTCGACACGCGACAAGGTGTTCGATGCGATCACCCGGCCCGAGCTGGCAAGGCGCTACTGGGGCCACGAGAACGTGTCGGACTGGCAGCAGGGCTCTAAGTGGCAGCACATCCGCGCCAACGACGAGCGCACGGTCGAGCTCGTCGGCGAAGTCGTCGAGATCGCCCCGCCCTCGCGCCTCGTCATCACCTGGGCCAACGCCTCCCAGGAAGCGGATCGCGAGGCCTACAGCCGGGTGACCTTCGACATCGAGGAATATGACGACATGGTCCGGCTGACCGTGTCGCACGACGACCTCATCGCCGGCAGCGGCATGGAGAAGGGGGTCAGCAAGGGCTGGCCGGTCGTGCTCTCCAGCCTGAAATCCTTCATCGAGACCGGCACCGGTCTCGACGTCTTCGCCAAGCCGAAGGCGGCCTGACCGGCGCCGCTCGTCAACTCTCCCGTAGGAGCAGCAGCATGACTACTCTCTATTCAGGCGGGTGCGCCTGCGGGGCGATCCGCTACGAGGCCCGCAGCCGGCCCATCTTCCAGAACCACTGCCAGTGTCTCGACTGCCAGAAGCGCAGCGGCACCGGCCACGGCTCCTATCTCACCTTCGCCGGCCGGAACGAGGTGAAGGTGACGGGCGAGGCGCGGGAGTGGCGGATCGTGGCCGACAGCGGCAACGAGAAGATGCACGCCTTCTGCCCGAATTGCGGCACGCCGGTCTACCTGACCTTCGCCGCGATGCCCGACCTGATCGCGATCCATGCGGCGAGCCTCGACGATCCAGACCTGTTCGCGCCGCAGGCGGTCACCTACGGTGTCCGCGCCCACCCCTGGGACGCGCTCGATCCGTCGCTCCAGGTCTTCGAGCGGATGGTGCCGGGCTGACGTCCCTCCCGCCTCCTCCTCCGAACGGTTGAGATGCCGGCGATTCTTGCTATGAAGCGCCGGCATCGGGAGGAAAGCGGGGCATGGGTGACATTCCAGTCGTGATCGCCGGCGGCGGCATCGGCGGTCTCGCCATGGCGCTGACGCTCCACCAGATCGGCGTACCCTGTGTCGTGCTCGAGTCCGTGCGCGAGCTGAAGCCGCTCGGCGTCGGCATCAACCTCCAGCCAAACGCGGTGCGCGAGCTCTTCGACCTCGGCATCTCGGCCGAAGATCTCGACGCGATCGGCCTGCCCGCGCGCGAGTGGGCGCTGGTCGGCCTCAACGGCAACGACGTCTATTCCGAGCCGCGCGGCCTCGAAGCTGGCTATCGCTGGCCGCAATACGCGGTCCATCGCGGCCGGCTCCAGATGCTGCTCCACCGCAAGGTCGTCGAGCGCGCCGGGCCCGGCGCGGTGCGCACCGGCTGCCGCGTCACCGGCTACCGCAACGAGGACGACGGCACGGTAACGGTCTTCCACGAGACCGCCGGCGGCGCCGGCGAGATCAGGGCCGCGCTGCTCGTCGGCGCCGACGGCCTCCATTCCGCGGTGCGCGCGCAGATGCATCCGGCCCAGCCGCCGATCCATTGGGGCGGCGCGATCATGTGGCGTGGCGTCTCGCCCGGCGTGCCGATCCGCTCGGGCGCCTCATTCGTCGGCCTCGGCACCCACCGCCACCGATTCGTCTTCTACCCGATCTCCGCTCCCGATCCCGAGACCGGCCTCGCCGACATCAACTGGATCGCCGAGGTCACCGTCGACGCATCGGAAGGCTGGAAGCAGAGCGGCTGGTTCAAGCCGGTCGCCATCGATGACTTCGTCCACCATTTCGAGGGCTGGAACTGGGACTGGCTCGATGTGCCGGCGCTCCTGCGCCTCGCCGACGGGGCCTACGAGAACCCGATGATCGACCGCGATCCGATCCCCACCTGGCAGGACGGCCGCGTCATCCTCATCGGCGATGCCGCCCATCCGATGTATCCGACCGGCTCCAACGGCGCGAGCCAGGCGATCGTCGACGGGCGGCTTCTCGGCGCGAAGCTCGTTCAGCACGGCCTAGGGCCGGATGCGCTCGCCGCCTTCGACGGGGAACTGAGCGGGCCGATCGGCCAGCTCGTGCTGCGCAATCGCGGCGCCGGGCCCTTCGGACTCCTAAACATGGTGGACGAGCGTTGCGGCGGCACCTTCGACGACATCGACGACGTGATCCCGGCGGACGAGCGCGCCGCCTTCATGGCCGGCTACAAGGCGGCCGCCGGCTTCGCCATCGAGAAGCTGAACGCCGCGCCGCCGATCATCCCGTCCGGCGCCCGCGTCCCGCGCGGATAGCACGCCCCGCCCGCCGAGCGTCACCGCGGCGCCATTTTCATGTCGCGTTCATGTTCGATCCTCCACAAAAAGGGGAGCGGGTCGGTGGGGTGGATGACCAGTGAGGGAACGGAAGGGATGATCCTCAAGCTGTTGTCGCCGGCCGCGATGGCCATGCTTGCTGTCCAGTCGGCTCATGCAGCCGCGGCGCCGGCCGCGCGGGCGGAAGCCCCGGCGGCGCCTGTGGCGGGGCTGCAGCTCGCCCAGACTGAGGTCGACGTCTATGTCGACCAGTACGGGCGGCGGCTGCTCGTCAATCCCTGGACCGGACAGGTCGTCGGTGTCATCGAGCCGGAGCGCGAGCCGCGCTACCGCGTCGAGCGGCGCGGCGGCTACTACGACGACTACTACGACGACGGCTATTACGAGGACGATTACTACATCACCGAGCGGGAGCTGCGCGCGCGCGAGCGCCGCGAGCGGCGGATGCGCGAGCTCGGCAGGCTGGACCAGCCCAACATCCGCGCCTTCCCGCCCGCACCGCAATATGAGGAGCGTCGCGCGTTGCCGGAGCCGGTCGAGCGCCAGCCGCTCGAGGACACGGCGCGGCTCGACGTGCCGGAAGAGCCGGCGGCGCTGCCGGAGATCGTCGAGCCCCGCACCGGCGGATTGCCGGACCCGGCCCAGCAGCCGCAGCCGGCGATGCCCGGCGCGAGCGAGGACGTCGCCAGGATCCAGATCGTGCTCGACCGCATGGGCGCATCGCCCGGCGTGATCGACGGACGCATCGGCGACAACGTGAACAAGGCCATCGCCGCCTATCGCGATCTGACGGGGCAGGCTCTGCGCACCTATGACCGCGAGGCGATCGAGGCGCTGCTCGAACAGAGCGGCGGCGACGCCTTCACCACCTACGAGATCACGCCGACCGACGTCGCCGGCCCCTATGTGGCCTCGATCCCGGAGGACTATGGGGAGAAGGCACGCATGGAGCGGCTGGGCTACACCTCCGTCGTCGAGATGCTTGCCGAGCGCTTCCACATGGACGAGCGCTACCTCGTGTCGCTCAACCCCGGCGTCGATTTCAACCGTCCGGGCAGTCGCGTGAAGGTCGCCAACGTGCCGCGCCCGCAGCGGCGGCAGGTCGAGCGGATCGTCGCCGACAAGAGCGCCAAGCAGGTGCGCGGCTACGGGGCCGACGGCCGCCTCGTCGTCGCCTATCCCGCGACGATCGGCTCGGAGGCCACGCCTTCCCCGACCGGCACCTATACGATCGAGCGGATCGCGTTCGATCCGGAATATACCTACAACCCGCGCATCAACTTCCAGCAGGGCAACAACGACAGGATACTGACCATCCCGCCCGGTCCGAACGGCCCGGTCGGCTCGGTCTGGATCGCTCTGTCGCGGCCGACCTTCGGCATCCACGGCACGCCGGAGCCGTCGAAGATCGGACGCACCTATTCGAATGGCTGCATAAGGCTGACGAACTGGGACGCGCAGGAGCTTGCCAGGCTGGTCCGGCCGGGCGTGTCGGTCGAATTCGTGAACTGACTGGTCGCGAGGCGCGGGGACATCCCGCGTCTCTCTCCTGATTGGCTCAGTTGCTCGCCAGCTTGAGCCCCGGCATCGGGTCCTCGCCGAGCAGCGCGTCGATCCGGTCCCGCTCGGTGACGAAGGCTTCCAACTCCTCGCCTTCGAGCGAGCGGCTGGTCGGCAGCCGGACCCGCATCGGATCGACCTTGGAACCATTGACGATCAGCTCGTAATGCAGGTGGTCGCCGGTCGCCAGGCCGGTCGCGCCGACATAACCGATCACCTGTCCCTGGCGCACGCGCGCGCCGGCCCGGACCCCGTCGGCGATCGCGCTCTGGTGCGAGTAGGACGTCACGTAGCCGTTGGCGTGGCGGATGATCGTCTGGCGCCCGTAACCGCCCTCCCAGCCGGCGCTCACGACGGTGCCGTTGCCCGCGGCGATGATCGGCGTTCCCCGCGGCGCCGACCAGTCGACGCCGGTATGCATGCGGCTGTAGCCGAGGATCGGATGCCGGCGCATGCCGAAGCCGGACCTGAAGGTTCCGTTCGGCACCGGGTTGCGCAGCAGGAACTGGCGCGCGCTGCGCCCCTCGTAGTCGAAATAATCGACCGTCCCGTCCTGCATCTGGAAGCGGTAGAAGCTGCGCGTCGTGCCGCCGAACGTCGTGCTGACATAGAGGAGTTCCGACTCGTCGGTCGCCCGGTTGTCGTCGTCCGGCCGCGAGAAGAAGACCTCGAGCCGGTCGGCCGGACCGAGGCGCGACTGGTAGTCGAGCTCGGAGGCGAGCATGCGCACCAGCTGGCGCGTCATGCGGCCGGTCAGCCCGTAGGAGAAGGCGGCCCTGTAGATCCCGTCATAGACGGTCGGCAGGTCGGCGCGGCTGCGCATCTCCGGCACGCGCTGGCCGAGGGCGGCCAAGATCGCCGGGCTCGGCTCTGGCTCGTCGCCGCGCACGAACTGGCCGCGGTCGTTGACGGCGACAGTCAGCCGGTGGCTCGCGTCGTGATAGATGCTGGCGCGCATGATGCGGCTGATCTCGCCGCGCGTCTCGACGCCCACCCTCAGCACGGTGCCGGCGCGCAGCTTGGGGCCGTTGGTCAGCTTGCCGAGCGCCTCGGCCATCGCGGCGGCATCCTCGTCGCCATAGCCGGCGGCGACGAAGACGGCACCGATCTCCTGCTCCTCGGCGACCGGGATGATGTCCTCGGCATATTCGACTGCCGCGGCGACCTCAGCCGCGCGCGTCGCATAGGACACGTTCTCGGGGATGATGCGGGCGACATAGGCCGTGCCGAGCGGCTGGGAGGTGAAGCGCTCGCCGAAGCGCAGCGGGTCGACATAATGAAGCGAGGCGACCTGGATGTCGCCGTCGGTGAGGATCGCGCCCGTGTTGCGCACCACCGCCTCGACCTCGTCGGCGGTCAGGTCGCTGCGCTCGTCGAAGGCCGCGTTGTGGAGCGGGAAGTCGACGGTGCGCAGGCTCACCTCGCTCTCGACCTTGGCGCCGTAGATCAGGCCGGTGCTCTGTGTCTGGACGGACGGCGCGCCGTCCTCGGCGAACACTTCGAGCGGATCGAAGGGCGGATAGGTCCGCGACGTCGTATGTCCGGCGGCAAGCGCCATGCGCACCTGCACGAAGGGCAAGGTCCTCACCACGTCGCGGTCGCCGACGCGCGTGAGGGTGGAGACCTCCATGCGGCGGCGGTCGCGACCGCGGTTGACCGCGCGGGGAAGGGCGAGGCGCGCCGACTTCGCCGCCTCGCCGGACCCGGCAGCGCCCGCAAGGTGCTGGAGATCGGCGATCTGCGGCGGCCTGGCGAGGAGCTCGCGCCCGTCGAGGGCGGCCAGAAGCGCGAAGCCGAGCAGCACGCTCGAGGTCACACCGGTGAGAAAGGTGCCGGAGAGCCAGCGGGCAGAGACCTCGCGGCGGTCGGGCGGCCCGCGGCGGCCGTCCGCGATGAGCGGCGGCTCGTTGCCGAGTGCGGCTATGGCCTCGTCGGTTGTCTTCATGCCGGCGGCCGTATCCCCCGATCCGCACATGGTTGGAAGTCGCGCCACTGACAGATGCCCGCCAATGGCCGGCTAGTCAACGAACTCGCGCGGCCCGGGCGGCCGTTTCAGCGCCTCCCTATATAGAAAGGCGCGCGAATCCGCAGTTCCCTCGCCTCCCCAGCTATGGCCGGAATGGGGCCCGAATATGTCCCGCACCCGCATCCCCTTGAAACCAAAAGGCCTAATAGCCACATGACGTTAGGTCGCCGGCCCGGCGTCGCAAAAAATTCAAAAAAGTTGGAATCGGGCGTTGACAGCGGAAGAGGGGCGGGACTATATACGCCTCATCAACGAGGGCGGTGCGCCGCTGGCGACCAAGAAGTTCGCTTCTAAATCCGCCCTCTGAGAAATTCAAGAGAGCCGCGTGAGCGACACTCGACCGGGCTGAAGCCAAGAGCAAATCAGCCCATGACACCGCGTTTGCGATGTCCGTTCTTTGAAAACTGAATAAAGAAGAAAGAGAAACGTGGGCGGCAGCGCTCCGCAGGACTCGAAAGGCCTTAGGGCCAATCAGTCCGAACGAGACTTTGGCGGTCACGTTTCGAGAGAAAAGTTACACTCCGTGTCTTCGGATGCGGAAGGTGTGAATGTTCTCGTCGATTCATGCGTGACCAAATAGCCAAATCAAGTCTTCTCAACTTGAGAGTTTGATCCTGGCTCAGAACGAACGCTGGCGGCAGGCTTAACACAT